>Ga0180220_1000047_pt1 | contig 258401 bp, 271 predicted proteins | sample eDN5th37CBELigBY_FD_151335 | JGI IMG/M metagenome (GOLD analysis project Ga0180220, IMG submission 151335) | Enriched backyard soil microbial communities from Emeryville, California, USA - eDNA 5th pass 37_C BE-Lig BY (version 2) (version 2) | ecosystem: Environmental > Terrestrial > Soil >...
CATATAAAGCGAGTGAAGCATATCAACTAACTGATGAAGTAAAGAAGTATGCAGATGACTACCTTACATATAAAGAAGAGCAGGAACGATTTAGAGAAGAATTAAAGAAGGCCCAAGAACTAGAAAATCGACCATTCCACGAAAAAGCATGGGATACCGTCAAAACTCTTACTGGAGAAATAACTGGCTATTACGATTTTATCCGCGCTTCAGAAGGAGTTGATCCTGTCACAGGCGAAAAACTAACAGACGGTCAACGTGTAGCCGCAGGCGCCATGGCCTCTGCAGGATTAATACCAATTGTCGGTTGGGGAGGACGCCTCTTAAAAGGTGGAAGTGCCATCTACAAAACAGCCAAAGGAATGAATGCAGCTGATCAAGCACTAGATGTCTATAAAACAACCAAAACTTTCTCAAACCTTGAAAAAGCAGAGTTAGGTATCTATGGACTAACTTCCGCAAACGGATTAAGTGAATATATCACAGGAAAAGATATGTTTGGCAATGAACTTACAGACATTCAAAGACAACAAAGCTTATATTATAGTATCCTAGGACCTGCTTTAATGGCTGCACCATTCGTGCCAACACTCATAAAAAATGGTAAACTAGTAAAAGATGAAACAGTTACACAGATACATAAACTAGCGACAAAAACGAAATCTGGTGCACATTATGTCTATAATGAAGTGAAAGGTGGCATGCAGGTTCTTCTTCAAAATCAGAACATGAATTTTGCGTTTGCTGGGGCAAATGGGGTAAAACCACTTCTATCCAATGTGATGAATTCGAAGGAAATTAGTAAGAGGATTGAAGAAGTTGTTTCGAGGTTTTCTTTAGGGAAGAGTTTGGAGGTTAACAAAGGATCTGAGGATGTTGGGGAAGTTATTAGCAAGGGTAAAGATCATATAAAGCAAGGGGATAAAAGTTCTTTAGCCCCTGGTGGTGGATTAGCTGCACATGAGGCAAAGGGTGGACATTTAATAGAAAGACATGTTGGGAAAACAGATGAAGAACTATTAGAAAGATTGAAAAATAATCCCAAAATTACTGGTTCGTCAACTTTTAATGATAGAATGACAGCTGAGAAAGTTGCTACTACAGTTCTTAACGATCAAAAGAATATCGATAAAATACAAAAATGGCTTTCTGACCCCAATAGTAGACCTACATTACCGTTAAGATATAAGGGTGATGGTGAGATAATTGGCAGAAGTGTATCAAGAAACTCAGAAGAAGTAGAAAATGTAACAAATGCAAAAATAGTTCTTAAAAAGGATAACAACGGTAGTTTTATTCTTACAGGATATCCAGTGAAATAGAAAGAGAGGAAATTTTTGTGAATAAAAATTATGATTTCATAGAAGAGTTAGAAGATTTTTTAGGTGGAACATTTCATCAAGATATCAGTTCTCCAGAACAAGCATTAGATGAGTTTATAAAAGAAGCGAATAAAGAATGTTTGCAGAATACAATAATTTATTGTGAAGAATTTTTAAATAGTGAATTACCAGCACAAGAGAAGGATAGTATAATACAAAATAATGCAGAGGTTTATTTTCCTGCAATTCAATTAACCCCTCTCCAGTGGCTAAATAAATTAGTAGAACAAATAAAAGAGGCTGTAATAACAAAATAAAATTATTTTAATAGAGAACCTTTAATGGCTAAAAGCCTTTTTAGGGTTCTTTTTTTAATGAAACATACTATTCAAGAGAAATTAGGAAATATTATTTTGCCAGAAACTTATGTAGAATTTCTAAGCATAGTTAATGGTTTAGATTTTAATGGATTAGTTATTTATGGTGTTGATAAGGAACTACTTAATCAAGAGGTAGACGAAGACGTCCATGGCTTCATTGAAACAAACGAGATTTGGTATGAAAATGATTGGCAAAAGAAATACATATTTTTTGGGGACTCCGACACTGCATGGTATTGTTATAATTTAATAGATGATGAATATGCAGAACTTGATAAACCATCAGGAACTTTAATTCAGTCATTTGATAGTTTTGATATCATGTTGAATGCTGCACTGGAAACCAGCCTTCTGTAAGGAAATGATATGCTTAAAATTAACTTTTACCTTGATAGGCTATGCCTTTCAAGGTTTTTTTGTCTTAAACTCTAGTTTAATAAGAGCTTGAAATCTTATTTTAATGTTGGATATTTAAGGGGAATAAATAGATAAATAGAAACAAGTTGATTAATATTGTAGGTTAAAAAGTACAAGAACTGCATTCGAGGGGATAAAACAGTGCATCTGATGAAGATTTGACACATGCCTCTTTTGGTGGTCAACAAGACACCTATTTAAACATCATCGGAAAAGAAGCCATCTTGCAACATATCAGCAAATGCTGGGCTTCCCTATTTACGGATCGATACAAAGAAGAAAAGAGAAGATACAATCCAAGCGGTAGATTCATTGGATCAACAATTATTAGAAGAATACAAGGTATCAGAAAGCGCCGAGTTTCACATCGGAGCTCTTTTTCAACAATTGTTAGAAGCAACAGCACAAGGCAACACAATTTCTCCTATTCACTTTGATGCACAAGCATATATAGCGAGTGAAGCATATCAACTAACTGATGAAGTAAAGTAGTATGCAGATGACTATCTTACATATAAAGAAGAGCAGGAACGATTTAGAGAAGAATTAAAGAAGGCCGAAGAACTAGAAAACCGTCCATTCCACGAAAAAGCATGGGATACCGTCAAAACTCTTACTGGAGAAATAACTGGCTATTACGATTTTCTCCGTGCTTCAGAAGGAGTTGATCCTGTCACTGGCGAAAAATTAACAGACGGTCAACGTGTAGCCGCTGGTGCCATGGCCTCGGCAGGATTAATACCGATTGTTGGTTGGGGAGGTCGCCTCTTAAAAGGTGGAAGTGCCATCTACAAAACAGCCAAAGGAATGAATGCAGCTGATCAAGCACTAGATGTCTATAAAACAACCAAAACTTTCTCAAACCTTGAAAAAGCAGAGTTAGGTATCTATGGACTAACTTCCGCAAACGGACTTAGTGAATATATCACAGGAAAAGATATGTTTGGGAATGAACTCACTGACATTCAAAGACAGCGAAGCTTATATTATAGTATCCTAGGACCTGCTTTAATGGCCGCCATAGGTTTATTAGTTTGCAGAACCAGGAGTGATTATGTGAAGATATTTGAGGATTATTTTTCAGAATTAGAAACTGATATGGTGGCTATTTGTTTAGAGTATGTAGATAATAAAGCGGAAGAAATCTTTATTTATTGTTCATATGAACCCAATATGTATGTTTTTGATTTTTTCTATAGAATTAATGGAGAGATTGTCCATAAACATCAACTAAATGAGGCTTCGATAGAATTGAAAAGTCAACATAATCCAATTTACGATGTTTCGAGAGAAAGACAGAAGGCTGCACTAAGAATTGGTAATCAAAATTTAAAGCTTATTCATGAAAAATGTAAAGAGTTTAATAAAGAAATGCCTACAGAAATGAAATTACATTATAATGTAAAACAAAACAGTTTAAAAGGGAAATATAGATATGATTTAGTTTATTCGAATAATGATGAACTGTTACCTGATGATATTTTTGATCTTTGGTTTGAAGAAATGAAAAAATCTAATTCTTAAATATATACCTTGATTGGCTAAATGCCTTTCAAGGATTTTTAGTAATTTACATTGTTTTACTATAAAAGATAAAAGTTGGCTACTTCGATAATTGAACCAAACCCGCGACAATTATATAATGAAAGGGGATACAAAGGAGGGGTGTACATGAGTTTGGAGATTCGGCAAACGTGGGAGAAGTACATACATGAAAATAAACTGGATCCGACTAATATTGATAAGATCATTCTTGATTCTTGGAAGCTAAGTAAAAAGTTTAATGTAAACCCGAATAAAGGAATTGGCAACCGAATTCTTACGGCAAGTGATTTTAAAACGAGATTAAGAGAAAATGAGACGTTGATTTCATTGGCTAAAAGAAGTTTGGACCGCTTTAGTATGCTGTTTAAAAATATAGAGTTTATCCTCGTCCTAACGGATGCTGACGGGTATATTTTATGGCAATCAGGCCATGAGGGATTGAAGGAAATTGCGAGAGATATTGGGTTTTGGCAAGGTTCCCAGTGGACGGAGTCTGTTGTTGGTACGAATGCAATTGGAGTGGCATTGCGAACAAAAGAGGCCAATATCATCCATGGGTACGAGCATTTTGCTAAAGCCTCTCAAAGGTGGAGCTGTGTGTCTTCACCGATATTTGGAGTTGATGAGCAAGTGAAAGGGGTAGTAGACTTATCGATGCCTGCCCATTATCCAAAGGAAATTGATTTTCTCGTAAGGGTTCAGCTGATTGCAGACTATATCTCTGAAGCATTACAAAGAAAGGCATATGAAGAGCAAAAGTATATGTTGCAATATTACTCTAGTAGAAAACAACCTGGTATTTTGTGCGACTCCTCAATGACGATTCTACATTTATCCTCTGAACTAATAGACGAGCCTGATTTATATATAGGAAAAAAACTCCATGATATAACAAAGAATGAGTGGGTTATAGGAAAGCAGGAACCAATTTTGAAAGAAGGTGCCTGTATCGGCTACTTTGTACATGGCTTGAAACAAAGAGTAGCAGATCAAACGTTTGAATTTCCATATGTAGCTGGGCGAAGTAAAACATTTCATGAATTATTAGAAGAAGTAAAAATCGTGGCTCCTACTTCAGCACCTATCCATTTGTTTGGTGAAACTGGGACAGGGAAAGAAGTGTTGGCAAAAACGATCCATGCTAACAGTCCGTTTTCGAAAGGGAAACTCGTTAGTGTTAATTGTGGTTCCATACCGGAGAATTTGATGGAAAGTGAATTGTTCGGTTACGAAAAGGGTGCTTTTACAGGTGCAAACGCTAATGGCTATCAAGGAAAAATTGAGCAAGCCAATCATGGAACCTTGTTTCTCGATGAAATTGAAGATATGCCGGTTTCAATGCAGTCTGACCTGTTGCGCGTTCTTCAAGAAAAGAAGCTGACTCGAATAGGTGGTACCCAAGAAATCCAACTGAATTTTAGACTCATCACAGCAAGCAATCAAGATTTAAAATCCCTGGTCATGAATGGGAAATTTCGAGAAGATTTGTTTTATCGTGTTTATGTTTGTCCACTTCATATTCCACCTTTAAGAGAGCGGAAAGAGGATATCCGGGAGTTCATAAAGTCATTTGAAGCCACGAACAATTGGTATCCTGTATGGGAAAAAGAGTTAATTGAAGTAGCAGAACAGAACCAATGGAATGGAAATATACGTGAATTGAATAACTTTTTGGAAAGGTGTCATGTGTACTACAGAGAAAGGACACCAACTAGGGAACAGTTAGTGCAGCTGATTCATAAAGGCGGGTTATTTACACCGCTTCAAGAGACTAGCAGCAAAAACATCAATTTTAAGGAACAGCTAGAAAAAGAAAATATTATGAATGCCTTAATTCAAAACAATGGCAATATCCCTTTAACCGCCAAACAACTCTCCATGTCAAAAAGCACTCTTTATCGTAAAATCAATAAATATAAGTTGAATTAAAATGATCCAAAATGCGACGATTTGAAACGATTGTCGCATTTTTTATTTTTCCTTTTATAAAATCCCCTTTAGAAGTGGGTGTTGAAATTGGCACGATAATTGCAAGTATAGTTAATGAGATCATCAATAAACAGTTATTGATGTCTTCAATCCAAAACATATTGTAAAAGTCGTATTTTAAGTGATAGGAGGGAAGGAATCTTGCAGCACTTTGATTTAATTGTCATTGGCGCCGGACCAGGCGGGTATGTCGCAGCAATCAGAGCAGCACAAAAAGGGAAGAAAGTTGCGATCATCGAAAAATCGTCTTTAGGTGGCACATGTTTAAATGTTGGCTGTATTCCATCTAAGACATTTTTGCAGCACAGTGAATGGATTGCCAACATAAAAAAAGCGAATCGTTATGGCATATCAGCTGAAGTACAACATATTGACTATGAAAGACTTGTTGGACGCAAAGATAAAGTAGTCGGGACATTGGTTCATGGCATCGAATATTTGTTGCAAAAAAACAATATCACCTTGATTAAAGGGGAAGCAACTGTATTAGAAAGCTTGGTTGTTGTGGTAAATAATCAACAGTTCAAGGGAAGAGATATCATCCTTGCTACTGGAAGCAGACCTTTTGTTCCACCGATCAAGGGGCTAGACCAAGTCTCGTACCATACGACAGATAGCTTTTTTAATCTGAAAGAACAACCTAAAGATCTAATCATTATTGGCGGCGGCGTAATTGGAATTGAATTAGCGTTTGCGATGGCTCCTCTTGGCACAAAGGTGACTGTAGTTGAAGTAGCAGATGACATACTTTTAACAGAAGATGCCGATGCTCGTGAACAAATAAAAAAGAAAATGGACCAACTTGAAATCGCTTACTATACAAAGGCTAACATTCTTGAAGTAACACCTGATGATGTAGATTTAGAAGATCAAAAGATTCCTTATACAACTCTGCTTGTGGCAGCAGGTAGAAGAGCCAATATCGAAATTGCTCATAACTTACATTTAGAATTAGATGATAACAAGAAATTTATAAAAGTAAATCGCAACTATTTAACGAGTAAAAATCATGTATATGCAATCGGTGATGTCATAGGAGGATATCAGCTTGCACATGCGGCAAGTCAAGAAGGATTAGCAGCTGTCTCAGCCATTCTCCATGAACAACATCCAACATTACATCAAGATGAAATTCCTAGATGTGTGTACACACACCCTGAAATTGCTTCCTTTGGCCTTAATGAGGAGCAGGCGAAGGCAAAAGGATATGATGTAATCACGAAGAAAATGTCTTTCCATTCAAATGGTAGAGCAATCGCAATGGATGAAACTGACGGCTTTGTCAAAATCATTTCCGAAAAGAATGATCATGAAATTTTGGGGGCCGTTGTGGTAGGGGCAAATGCAAGCGAGTTACTGAATCAAATACTAGCTGTGAAGCATTCAGAAGGCAGAATTGAGGAACTGAGCACCCTTATTTATGGACACCCAAACCTGTCTGAAACGATTGGAGAAACAACTGAAAGTATGTTGTTTAAAGCCATTCACGAATAAAAAAGAGGAGGAAATACGATGAAAAAGCAGGATGCAATATGGATCTACCAAAAAATGAATGAAATTCGTCAATTTGAAGACAAAGTCCACGATATATTTGCGAGAGGTGAAATACCTGGATTTGTGCACTTATATGCCGGTGAGGAAGCTGTTGCAACAGGTTTTTGTGCACATTTAAGTGACAGCGATTACATTACAAGTACACATCGAGGACATGGACATTGTATTGCCAAGGGCTGCGATCTAGATGGAATGATGGCAGAAATTTATGGGAAAGAAACCGGACTTTGTAAAGGGAAAGGCGGTTCCATGCATATTGCTGATATTGATAAAGGCATGCTCGGTGCAAATGGAATGGTTGGCGGAGGGATTCCGCTCGCTGTAGGAGCAGGACTTAGGAATAAGTATTTAAAAACTGATTCTGTCGTTGTTTGCTTCTTCGGAGATGGAGCGGCCAATGAGGGAACATTCCACGAAGGACTTAATTTAGCGTCCATTTGGAAACTGCCTGTTATCTTCGTTTGTGAAAATAATTTGTTTGCAGAAGCCACACCACAATCCTATGCTTCAGGTTCAAAAACAATTGCTGAACGAAGCGCAGCGTATAACATGCCTGGAGTTAGAGTGGATGGAAAAGACTTGTTTGAAGTTTATGAGGAAGCGGAAAAAGCGATAAAACGTGCCAGAAACGGGGAAGGACCTACGTTAATTGAATGTGTCACATATCGTAACTATGGTCATTTTGAGGGAGATGAACAAAAATATAAAGCTTTGGATGGAGCAGAAAAAGAGCTTGCCGAAAAAGATTGTATTACCCTTTTCCGCAAGCAGGCGATTGAACGAAATCTCATGACAGAGATCGAAGCAAATGAAATTGAAAAAGTATCGGAAGAAAAGATCATTGAAGCGATAAAATTTGCAGAGAAAAGTCCGGAGCCAAGACCAGAATCTTTATATGAAGATGTATTTGCTTAATAAATACAAAGGGAGTGTTGGGAAATGGAAAGAAAAATCACAATGATGCAAGCAATTAATGAGGCGTTAGATATCTCAATGGCTCAAGATGAACGAGTGATCCTGCTTGGAGAAGATATAGCAGGTGGTGCGACCGTTGAGCACTTAAATGAAACAGGAGCTTGGGGAGGTGTATTCGGCTTAACGAAAGGGCTCGTAGAAAAGTACGGAACAGAACGCGTAATCGATACACCAATTTCTGAAATGGGTTATATGGGCGCAGCAGTAGGGGCTGCAGCAACAGGCTTAAGACCTGTCCCGGAATTAATGTTTAATGACTTTCTGGGGTTCTGCTTTGACACTATCCTTGGACAAGGTTCGAAAATGCGTTATATGTTTGGGGGCAAAGCTACGATTCCAATGACAGTCCGAACAAATCATGGTGCTGGTGCTTCAGCTGCAGCACAGCATTCAGGGTGTTATTACGGGATTCTTGGTTCTATTCCAGGAGTCAAAGTTGTTGTTCCTTCCAATCCATACGATGCAAAAGGATTGCTTCTTGCTTCTATTGAGGATGATAACATCGTTGTATTCTCAGAAGATAAAACCATATATGGTCTCAAAGGTGAAGTGCCTGAAGGACATTATACGGTTGAAATTGGAAAAGCAAAAGTGAAAAGAGAAGGTACGGACTTAACGATCGTTTCAATCGGAAAAATGTTATATGTAGCAGAGGAGGTAGCAGATCGTTTAGCAGAGCAAGGTGTCTCAGTCGAAGTCATTGATTTGTTAACAGTGGCACCATGGGATCAAGAGACTGTAATCAATTCTGTTAAGAAGACCAACCGATTAATTGTCATTGATGAATCGAATCCACACAATAATACAGCTACTGATATTGCAAGTGTTGTTTCAGATAAAGCGTTTGATTATTTAGATGCCCCAGTTAAATGTGTATGTGCACCGAACACACCTGTGCCATTTGCAAAAAATCTTGAGGATCTGTACATTCCAAATGCAGATAAGGTGTTAAAAGTAGCGGATGAACTGATCTTTGATTTAAAAAAGACAATCTTAGTCTAAGGTGGTGATTAATTATGGCAACAGATGTTTTAATGCCTAAGTTAGGGTTAACGATGACGAGTGGAAATGTGGATGAATGGTACAAAAAAGAAGGCGAACCTGTTAAAAAGGGAGAGCCGATCTGCACGATTAGTTCTGAAAAATTAACGATGGATGTAGAAGCACCAGCAGATGGGGTGTTAGTAAAAGTCATTGCCCATCAGGGGGCTGAAGTACCAGTTAAAGAAGTAATTGGCATTGTGGCTCAAGAAGGTGAAACAACCCAATCTCAACCTGTCGAACAAGCCCCGGAAGCCAAATTACAAAGAAAAGAAAAGGAACAGAAGAATCTGATTCCGGCCGAAAAACCAATCGAATCGCACACTGGACGTATTTTTGCAAGTCCACTTGCTAGGAAATTAGCAATAGAGAAGAATATTAATCTTGCTTTGGTTAAAGGTACAGGTGGAAATAATCGGATTACTAGAAGAGATATAGAGGCTTACGAAATTTCTTCTTCTAAGGAAGTAGCCCCTGCGGTGGAAATCCATTCTTTCCCGGTCAACCCAGCTGACCGAAATCTTGGTACTGGACTCACGGGAATGCGTAAGGTTATTGCCAAAAGAATGAGAAATAGTTTAGCTCAATCGGCCCAATTAACGATCCATCGAAAAGCTGATTTAACTGCATTTATGATGTTTAAAGAGAATATAAAAAATCATCTTACCGAAACAGAAATCGCTGGTAGTCTTAGTTTAACTGTTTGTGTTGCCAAAGCAACGATTCTAGCATTAAGAGAATATCCTGATATGAATAGCTGGTATGAACCGGATACAAATGGCTTCCAAACCTTTGAAGAAGTTCATCTTGGAATGGCAACGGCCATATCTGATGGCCTGATGGTACCCGTTATTCGGAATGCTCACCAAATGAGCTTAAAGGAGTTAAGCGGAAACATCACAAAGACTACACAAGCTGCACGAGAAGGAAGCCTTGCAAACGATCTAGTAACCGGGTCAACATTTACCATTACGAATCTAGGCCATAGCGGTGTCGAATACTTTACTCCAATTTTAAATTCTCCTGAATCTGGTATTTTAGGAGTAGGAAGTCTTCAAGACAAACTTACCTTGGATAAAGAAGGCCAAGTGGTTCAGAGCAAAGAACTCCCATTAAGCTTAACATTTGACCATCAAATCATTGATGGAGCACCAGCCGCTGAATTTCTGGCAAGAGTTATCTATTATTTAGAAAACCCATATTCGCTTATTTTATAGGATAATGAGCTATCTTTTTCTAAAGGAAAGTGACTGGAAATAGGTAAGAAAAAAAGTACAAACAAAAAGCCGTTTTCTTAAAGGGAACGGCTTTTAGTAGTCAGGACACAGCTAAGTAAGAAGTGAGAAAAATCAGTAGAAAAGGATAATACAAGGTTTACTCCATCGCGCGAAATTTGACGGATTTTGTAAAATAGTCGATAAATGACAATAATCGAAGATAAATTTGCTCAAATCGAAGATAAAATGAAATTATCGTTGATAAATCCTTATAATCGAAGATAACGGAAAAATTCTTCGCCTAAAGTTGTAGAAAAATAGCCCTTTATACATCATAAAAAGACTAGAACAATCATGTTCTAGCCCTTTTTATGATCTTCCTAATGATCAATCATCGTTTCGTTACGAACTAAAGAAACATTAGCATCCCTTTTCCGATCTAAATTCCGATAAAGAAGGGCAAATAGCATGGATGGGATTGTACATAAAATCATCCCGATAAAAGCATATCTTGGCTCAATTTCGTATAAATAACCACCCAAAATCGTAAATACTGCCGTGCTCCAGCTGAGTGCCAGTGCAGAATATATGCCTTGCGCTTTAGGAATCTGTGATTGTGGAATATGTTTGATTAAGTATTTCATAAAGGCATAATGTCCCATTGCAAATGAGCAGGCATGTAATGTTTGGGCGATACTAAAGACAATGACATTTGGAAAAGCAAAAATGAGAATCCAACGTACCGTTGAACCTAGTGCAGCCAATGCTAATAAGGAACCAACAGAAAATTTCTGAAAGTGTTTGTCTGCAATTAAGAAGAATATGATTTCAGCGATCACGGCAATATTGATAATGACGCCGATTAAATATTTTGGTGCATGAATTTCTTGTAAATAAATGTAGCCATAGTTGTAATAAGAGGCGTGTGCTGCTTGCAGTAAAATGACAATGGTCAACACTAAACCAAAATGCTTGACTCGAAATAATTCCAGCATACCGCCTTTTTTTGTTCGATCTTTTTGCGGTTTTTCAGATAAAAGCACCGGTGCACGTAAACAAATTAGAAAAATGAACACCGATATACCTAGTAGCAGTGCCCATAAAATGGCTTGATCTCCAAATGCCCCCGTTAAGACCGTTAAGATCGTACCAGCCACTACGAATCCGATGGACCCCCATGAACGGCTTTTTCCGTAATGCTTTAATTGTTTCCTTTGAACTAGATATCCAGCCGCACTGTCTAAAGCAGGCATCAAGGTTGGATAAAATATATGGAGTAAAAGCGTTACAACAAGTAAGCTCGTAAAGGAATTAGCTGGAATATAGCATAGAATGGCTATAAGTGTACCGATCCCCATTCCATTTAATAGGGTCTTGCTGCTAAATTTTCCTGATAAATAAGGAAATGCAAATAATGTAGAAAGCCCTCTTACTACTAAACCCAGACTCATAATGAAGCTAGCTTGTGAGACTGTAATTCCCTTTTCAATAATCATCCATCCCGTCCAGTAAGGAAGAAAAATGCCCCAAGTCATATAAAAACTAAAAAAACGTTTACTCATCCAGCTGTGTGTATTCATTTTGTTTCCCTCCATCGTTTACATGATTGTATGATATCATGGAGATACGAACTATAATATGAGAAATCTCATATTTTGAGGTGAAGGATGAAAATTTATAAACAAGAGCAAAGACAACACTATTTGGAGAAATATTCTATTAGACATTTATTTTCTTTTCCTATAGAAGAGTTTGTACAAGTCCGTGAATATAAACGCGGTGAATGGATGATTCAAGAAGGAAAGAGACCTGATTTTTTATTTTATGTCATAGAAGGTAAAGCGAAAATTTATGTAACACATCAAAATGGGAAAGTTTCCTTACTTAATTTTATCAATGAGAATGATTACATCGGGGAAATGGAATTATTACACGAAGTCTACTATACAAAGGGGATTCAAACCTCAACGAAGACGATTTGCTTTGCGATTCCTTTTCACCACTGCCGTTCACAAATGCTGGAAGATGCAACATTCTTACGTGAATTAACCAAGTTCCTAAGTTCCAAAGCAACAAAAATGGCTGCAAAGTACTCACAAAGCCTTGCATTCCCGCTAGAAAACAGATTAGCAGATTTTATTTTGCAAACGGCCGATGAAGAGATTTATAAAGAAAAGCACGTTACGGTTTGTGATTTTTTAGGCGTATCCTATCGCCATCTATTGCATGTCCTTTCACAATTTTGCGAAAAAGGCTACTTACAAAAGGAAGGCCGGCACTATCGTATACAGCAGCGCAAGCAGCTAGAAGAGCTTGCTGAGAAGCTTAGAACTTTAGAATGAGATATAGATTGGCAATCTATTGAAATAAATCCGCTTTAGGATTAAAAATTCAGCGCTGACGGCCCTTAATGTAAATGCCGATTTAATCTCTATAATGAATACGTCAATAGCCTTAGGGTTTTTTATTCAAAAGAAAACCCCAGGCTAGAACAATGGTTCTAAAAAACCAAATCTAGTACTATTTTTGATTCATCTGATGAGAAAGTCTATATTGGTGTGGAGTAGTTCCCACCATCTTTTTAAATAATTGGATAAAATATGATACACTCCCGAAGCCCACGCTTTCTCCAATTAATTCTATCGGTTTATTGGTCATCTGTAGTAATTGGCAAGCTTCCTTGATTCTTCGAATCGTAAGATATTCTGTTAAGCTGCTCCCCGTTTCACGTTTGAATACTCTTGAGACATAAGCCTTTGATAAATGAAGCTCATCCGATAATTGTCCCAAGTCAAAGTGCTCCATATAATTCTCTTCGATCCATTGCATGATCCTTTCTGAATAGTAAAGCGAACGAAAGTTTTTATTAGCTGCTGTATCTAGCTCAACATTGTGAATGTTTGAACGAATACAAGATAGCAATTGCATGAGAAAAAGCTGACTATCCTCTTCCCAGTGGCTTGTTTGTAACGATTTATTAAAGATCTCACATGTTTCGTATATGTATTGATAGGCATCTTCTAAATCAAATGCTTGAGGCTCATTTACACCATTTTGTAATTGCTTTAAAAGGGCACTAAGCCCAGGGAATAAGTGCGAAGTGTTCTTCCCAAGTGACAGTGGATCAAAGTGCAGGATACTGCGCTCATAAGGAGTTTGGGGGGATACCTCAACATTTACCTTATGCAATTGGAAGGGTTGAAAAAAGAAAAGCATCCCCTTTTTAATTTCATAAGTCTGCTGGTTCACAATGACTCGTCCTTGACCACGATAAACAAATAATAATTCACAGCCTTGATGCCAGTGATAAAAACCTTGAAAATTCCTTTCATGAACCCTTCGATAAATCCAATGAAACGGCTTTAGATCAATTTGTTCAAATAAATGATTCATGATCTCCCCTCCGAATAAATTGTCAAATTATATATAGTGAAAACTTCAATTATTTAATAGCCTAAAACTGCAAACATAGGTCACTTGAAATCTAAGGCTTGATGGGTTTACAAGACTTACATTAAATCCAGAAAGAAGGGACAAGTTGTTACCTCACTATATGACCAATTGCACTAATATATCAATTTTTTAGTGACCATTTATAAGGGAGCCCTAGAACAATAGAGCGATATTTTTGGTTATTATACAACAACTTTTAGGACATTACCCAAGTTATAATTTATTAACAAATAGGAATTAAGAAGGGAGTATGGTAAGGGGTTGATAAGAATAAAGCTAAATAGTTGATTATCAAATAAAATGAAACATAGAGAAGAGGTGAATGGATGTTCACTACTCATGATTGAAAAAATTATTGAATCGATCCTAAAGATTGCGAATCCTGTCCCACCTACAATAATACAAGATGAACCAACTAGAATCATTACTAGACTAAAATTGTAAGCGTTGTCAAACCTTGATGAGGTTAGTCTTTTCAAGAAAGGAGAAATATATGGCTAAACACCACTTGGAGATTCATGCAAATACAGATAATAGCACTGGGTTGAAGTTTGTTAAATCAAAGAAGAGAAGGCCACAATTGACTTGGTATATTTTCCTGATTCCAAGTTTTCTAGGAATATTACTTTTTATGGTATATCCTATCTTCGAATCTTTAAGGTTAAGTTTTTATCAATCAAATGGGACAATAGAACATTTTATTGGTCTTGACAACTTTAAGACGGTTTTGACATCAGGTCCGTTTTGGAATTCTGTTTGGAACACCTTCTATATTGGGATTTTTCAAATCATAATCACGATACCATTAGGGTTTATTTTTGCATCATTAATAAACTCAACACCGAGAGGGCAGAACTTTTTTAAGGTAATTTACTTTTTGCCAAACGTAACATCAATTGTTGCCGCAGCAATGATCTTTGCTTTTGTCCTGCATCCCGAAATGGGGATTGTAAACTATGCACTAGACACATTAGGCTTACCAACACCAAAGTGGTTAGCAGATCCGTCAACCTCTAAATGGGCAGTCATTTTGTTAGCTGTCTGGCATTGGATTGGTTTTGTTATTATTATTTGCCTGGCGAATTTGCAAGCAATATCAACTGAGATGTACGAAGCAGCGAAAATAGATGGAGCTAGTGGTTTTCAGCAATGGCTGTATATTACCGTTCCTAATATGGCAGGAACATTTGCTTTCTTATTGATCACCGGGTGGATTGGAGCACTGCAACGATTTAATGAGGTTTATGTTTTAGGCGGACCGAATGGAAGTCCTGCGAGATCGATTCAAACAATGGGAGCGTTTATATATGAACGAGGTTTCACCGGGTTTGAATTTGGGGTAGCTTCAGCTGCGACATACATCATGTTTATGATTATTCTTGCCTTTACGTTTCTTAATTTAAAAATTTCAAATATGAAGCTATAAAAAAGGGGGGAAATAGATGAATAGCACGATGTCTTATAAGAAGGCTGAAAAAATAAAGTTGTTCTGTAAATTTATCATTCTATTATTTTTTGGTTTACTCCTAATGGCTCCATTCGCCTGGATGGTGAGTGTGGGGTTCGATCGTACGGCAAATATAACGATGCCATTTCCGCCACGATTAATTCCTGAAGAACCAACAGGTTTCAACTTTGGTATTGTTTTTGAAAACGGAAAACTAATACAGTCCTATATGAATTCAGCAATTGTCACCATTACTTCAGTTGTCATCACTGTATCTTCTTCTCTTTTAGCAGGATACGCATTCTCAAAGGGGAAGTTCAAAGGGAAAAAACTCTTGTTTGTAATTGTCCTTTGTACATTAATGATCCCATTGGAACCGCGGTTAATTCCACTATATAAGCTTTTTAACAGTGTAGATTTACTAAATACGTTTTGGCCATTAATATTACCATCTATTATTAATGGAATGCTTATTTTTCTTTGTAAACAGTTTTTTGACCAATTACCAGACACATTAAGAGAAGCAGCTCAAATTGATGGGGCTGGGGAATTTAAGATTTTCTTTAGAGTTTACTTTCCTCTTTCCGGCCCAATTGCCGCTACGATGGTGATCTTAGCATTTATCTGGAGTTGGAATGACTTTCTTTGGCCATTGGTTGTTTTAACGAATCAAGATTTACACACTGTACCGCTTTATTTAGCTAGTTTTTCCTTAGAGAATGGAACGAATTTAGGTGGACTTACAATGGCATTAGCAACCGTAAGTGTTCTGCCAATTATTATTCTGTATCTGTTTTTACAAAGATACATTATACAAAGTATCGCCTTAAGTGGGGTGAAAGGGGAGTAAGCTTTAATTTTGGGGAGAGTTTTCTATATATTTTATATATAATCAGGAGGTAAGATCATGTTGAAAATGTTACTGAAAAAAGGTTCATCTTTAACACTTGCACTTATGCTTTTATTAATTACAGCTCTGGCTGGTTGTAGCTCAGATTCTAGCTCTAGTAATGCAGGAAAAGCAGATGGGGAATGGGCAGGTCAAAAAATAAAAGTTCAACTGATTGGCGACTTTTCCATGGAGGATTCAACAGATCCAATTACGGGTGTAAAAACAACTGGATTACAAGTCTTAAAAGAAGAGTTTGAAAAACAACACCCTGGTGCAACGGTTGAATTTATCCTTATGCCTTGGGAAGGGTATACAGAAAAAACACAGGCTATGTTAACTTCTGGTGAAGCAGATGTTTACCAAATGCCTGGTATCGCAGACTTTGCACCACAAGGTTTATTAGAACCATTGCAACCATTTATTGATAAGGATAGCGAGTTTAGTGCAGATATTTTTATTGATCAACAACTTGATGGGTGGAAAGCGTTAGGTCCTGATAGTGATAAATTGGAGATTTTTGGTTTACCATTTTTCGGAGATGCACGCTTTATTACGTATGATAAAAAGTTATTTGATGACTGGGGGGTAGAATATCTTTCTGAAAACCCAACGATGGAAGAAATTAGTGAAAAAGCTGCAAAGATGACAGGTAAAAACCCTGTAACAGGTGAACAAAACTATGGGATTTGGTTCCGAGGAGATTGGTCTTCCGCATTTACCCTGCTTAACGCGGCTGAAGGTCTAGGTGGGAAATGGGGATCAGGTTTTGCATGGGATGAAGTGAAGTTTGAGTTTAATTCACCCGAAATGCTTAAAGGTCTAGAGTGGTTGCTTGAGATGCAGAAATTAGCACCTGAGGGCATTGTAAGTAACCAAGGCAATGAGAAGTGGATGACAAAAGACAACAATATTGCCATTATGTTAAACACTGGTCCTGGAGAGTTAGTGAAGCAAATAGAGGCACAAGGGTTAGAGGACCGTATTGCCATTGCCCAAGAATTTAAGAATGAAGAAGGAAAAGGCGGAATGTTTGCCGGTAGTCCAATCACAATTGCCAAGTCCAGTGAAAACAAAGAATTGGCATGGGAATGGCTTAAGTTTGCAACAAGTGATTTTGCCCAGCAATATTTTTATGAAACAGGTGCAGCATTTCCATCTGTCAAATCGGCACTTGAATGGGAAAGTGTAAAAAATCATGAAGACATATTAGGACCGGTTTTTAAAGCAATGAGTACACCTTATACACCTAGATATCATTGGGCAGCGGCACAACCTCGTTTTATCTTAACTTCAGAGATTGAGGCTGCATTAACAGGAAAACGAAGTGCTAAAGAAGCGTTGGATAAAGCTCAAAAAGAAAGTACAGAATGGTTAAAAACCAGATAAACCTTTTTAGGTAGGCGAGAGAAGGATGACTTTCGTTCCTCCTTTTCTCTTTCATATTTTCATAGTTTATATAGTAAGAGGGTGGATAAATGGCCGTGGTTAATAATGAAGAACGAGAATTTTGGCTTCATTCTATGTTAAAAATAGCAAGCCCAGTTCTCCTGAATTTGAAAGAGAGAACATTAAAAAAAGAAATGCCAGTCGAGATGAAGGAAGGCGCCAATCGCGAACAATTCTCTCATCTGGAAGCTTTGTCACGTTTGCTGGTAGGTATCGCTCCTTGGCTTGAAACGAAATGTGAAAATGGGGAAGAAGAAAAACTGCGAATACAATTTTGTAAGCTAGCCCGGGTGGCCATTGATTCAGGTACAGATCCAGATTCTCCGGATTATATGAATTTTTCTGATGATTTTCAGCCCATCGTTGATACCGCATTTTTAGCACATGCTTTTCTGAGAGCTCCAACTGAACTATGGGAGAAACTCGACGATAGAGTGAAAAACAATGTGATTGCTGCAATGAAAGCTACACGGACAAGAAAGCCTATTTTTTCGAACTGGCTATTGTTTTCTGCCATTATTGAGGCATTTTTATTTAAAGCGGGAGAAAAGGACTGGGATCCGATGCGGATTGATTATGCTATAAGGCAATTCGACCAATGGTATTTGGGAGATGGAGTCTATAGTGATGGACCTGAGTTTCATTATGATTATTACAATAGCTTTGTGATCCATCCAATGCTTATGGATTTAGTAGAAACGGTTGGTGAACAGTACAAAGAGTGGGTGGATAAGAAAGAATCGATCATTGAAAGATCGAGAAGATATGCGGTTATTCAAGAGCGAATGATTTCACCAGAAGGGACATTTCCGCCAGTTGGAAGATCCATTGCTTATCGTTTCGGTGTATTTCAAACATTGGCTCACCATGCACTCCGCAAAGACTTACCTAGTGAACTAGCACCTGCACAAGTTAGAAGTGCTCTGACTCAGGTGATAAAACGGATGCTTGAAGCTCCTGGTACATTTACCGATTCAGGATGGCTAACCATTGGTTTTTGTGGACATCAACCTGGGATTGGTGAAGGGTATATTTCTACAGGCAGCGTGTACTTGTGTGCGGCCGTATTTCTTCCTTTAGGATTGAGGAAATCAGATCCATTTTGGTGTAATCCGCCAATGGAATGGACATCAAAGCGAGCTTGGTCCGGTAAAGAGTTTCCAATTGACAAATGTTTGTAGGAGAATGCTTTCTGGCCGAAAAAATGTCATTTATTCTGGAAAGGGGATAAAAATGAATACGATTAACGTAGGAATTAAACACGATAAATTTAAGGTGAAAAGTAACTTAGATAAAAACTGGATAGATCACGAAATTCGATTTGTTTTAAAGAAAATTGATGAAAATTTAAACACATTTAAAGAAAAAGTACCACCTGCAGCATCGAAAAATTTAATGTACATTCCAGAGGGAAACACGGATTGGACAGCCAGCTTTTGGATTGGAATGCTTTATCTCGCATACGAATATACAAATGATGAAAAGTATCTTGAAGTCATAAACGCCCAGTTGGAAAGCTTTAAGCATCGATTGAAAGAAAATATTAAATTAGAAACTCATGATATTGGATTTTTATACTCGTTATCATGTGTAGCGGGATATCAAGTATTGGATGATCATACAGCTAGGGAAACTGCGATTAAAGCAGCGGATAAGTTAATCATTCGTTATCATGAAAAAGCGAAGATTCTGCAGGCATGGGGGGATTTATCAGATCCGGAACAGCGCGGAAGAATGATTATTGATTGCAATATGAACCTGCCGTTATTGTATTTTGTATCAAAAGAAACAGGTGATCGAAAGTATTATGATATTGCCCTAAATCATGCCGAACAAGCAGCTAAATATATTGTCAGAGAGGATTCGTCAACGTTCCATACCTATTATATGGATACAGAGACCGGTGAACCATTATATGGAAAAACTGCACAAGGATACTCGGATCAATCATGCTGGGCTCGAGGCCAGGCATGGGGAGTTTATGGTTTTGTTTTAAGCTATGTCCATACCGGTGATAAAAAATTCCTTGATATTGCTGAAAAATTAGCAATTTATTTCTTAAATCGTCTACCAGAAGATGATATCTGTTATTGGGATTTAGATTTTACAGAAGGAAATGAAGAACGCGACAGCTCAGCAGCTTCCATCATGGCATGTGGTTTACTAGAATTAAGCAAGCACTTGCCTGTTTCAAATGAATATAGAGAACAATATGAAAATGCAGCAGTAAAAATGATTAAATCACTTGCAGAAAACTATACGACTAAAAATGTTAATTCCAATGGTATTCTGTTACATGCTGTCTACTCTAAGCCGGGCGGGAATGGTGTAGATGAATGCTGTATATGGGGAGATTATTATTATTTTGAAGCTTTAATCCGTACGGCAATGAGCTGGAGAATGTACTGGTAAGCTAACTAGAGGACTGTGGACTTCATTTGGTAACAGCCATCTTACCAATGGTTATTTAAAAGGAAATTAAAAAGGGCATTATCCGCCAATTGATTTTACACAATTATCATTCACTCTTTACTAAGATAAACCTATTCACTCTTTTTTAACAAGCTATATGCCAAGAACACCTTGCAAATCCTTAATTCATTTGAAGAGAATCCCTCAAAGATTAATCATTGAGAGGGATTCTCTTCTTTTTTTAACTATATTGAAAGCGATCAAATTCAATTTAACTTACTTGAAATAAATAAAAATTCAAAATACATATTGAAATATCTGACTATTCAGTTACAATAAGGATATAAGTTTTAAATATAAAACTCAGTTTATTATACAAAACCGAATCAAGCAACCATCCAACATCAGAGGTGATAGCAGTTATGAAAGAAAAATACTGGGTTCCAGCTATAGAACGTGCGGATATGGTATTAAAAGAAATTAGCAAAAAGCCGCATCAACTTCGATTAATTGATTTATCAAAAATATTGGAGGTTAACAAAAGCTCTCTATTCTCTTTGTTAAATACTTTGGAACATTTAGGGTGGATCGTAAAGGATGGGGGAGATAAATATTCCTTAGGTCCTTCAATAGGGGCGTTTAGTTCAGCTTACCTTAGCCAGTTTAATCTTTTACAATCCTTTCATAAAGAAGCGGAATTGTCTGTTGCGAAGGTGAACGAACATATTCAATTAGGTGTCCTTCAAAAAGAAAACGTCGTTTATTTAGGAAAAGTAGAAGGTGATTCCGGTGTAAGGCTCGTCACAGATCCAGGTATGCAATTCCCGGCCTATGCTTCTTCAATTGGGAAGATCCAATTAATTCAGCATACAAAACAGGAGTTAGAAAGAATTTTCCCGCCGGGAGAATGGGAGAAAAAGACACCATATACGACCTCTAACCTTGATGAGCTAAACGAAAAAGTTCAACAAGCAAAACAAAATGGATATGCGATTGAAAATCAAGAAGCAGCCTTAGGCTTCCACTGTGTAGCAGCACCTATTTATAATCATGAAAACAAAATTATTGCTGGTGTAAGTTTTTCAATGACGACAAGCAGCTGGGAAGTTAAAAAAGAAGCAGCAACAAAGGAAATTATCCAACTGGCTCATCGATTATCTCAACTTGCAGGGTATACAGGTGAAAGGAAACAGATAGTGGAATAATGCAGCTGTCTGCTGCTTCCATTTTCAATTAAATTAAAGCGTATTCATTCTATTAATCTATGGGAGGAGTTATGAACGATGCAAACATTATCGAAAGAAATCACGTATAAAAACTTTATTAATAACAATTGGGTAGATTCTTCTTCACAAGAAACAGTAAAAAGTATAAGCCCGATGAATAAAGACCAAGTCGTCGGGCTTATCCAAAACTCTACTAGGGAAGATTTAGAGGAAGCTGTAAAAGCTGCTGATCATGCGAAAAAGCTATGGAGAAAACTGGGGCAGGCTCAAAGGGGTCAATACTTATATAAAGTGGCTGATATTCTAGAAAAAAACCTCGATGACATTGCCGAGACAATGACAAAAGAAATGGGAAAAACATTGCCGGAAGCAAAGGGAGAAACAGCAAGAGGTGTAGCCATTCTTCGGTATTATGCGGGGGAAGGCATGAGAAAAAATGGAGATGTGATTCCATCTTCAGATAAGGATGCATTAATGTTTACGAAGCGAACGCCACTTGGTGTTGTAGGGGTGATCACTCCTTGGAACTTCCCTGTTGCGATTCCAATTTGGAAAATTGCTCCTGCGCTTGTTTATGGAAATACCGTTGTCTTTAAGCCGGCAACTGAAGCAGCTGTCACAGCAGCGAAAGTCATTGACTGCTTTGCTCAAGCCGATTTACCAGAAGGTGTGCTGAATTTTATCACCGGCTCTGGTTCAGTTATCGGTCAAGGTTTAATTGATCATCCATTATTAAATGCCATCACTTTTACAGGATCTGAAACAGTTGGTCAAATTGTAGCAAAATCTGCTTCCGCTCGCGGGATTAAATATCAATTGGAAATGGGCGGAAAAAATCCAATCATTATCACAAAGGATGCCGATTTAAATGCTGCAGTTGAAGCAGTGATCAGTGGCGGTTTTCGTTCAACAGGTCAAAAATGTACAGCTTCAAGCAGGGTAATTGTTGAACATGAAGTGTACGAAGCGTTTAAAGAAAAACTCGTTCAAGAAACTAAAAAAATTAAAGTTGGAAATGGATTAGAGGATGGCGTCTGGATGGGCCCATGTGCAAGTGAAAGCCAGTTTCATACAGTAAAAAACTATATTGAAATTGGAAAAAAAGAAGGAGCGCAACTTATTACTGGTGGAGAAGTTTTAACAGGCGCGGAATTTGAAAAAGGTTTTTATATGACACCTGCGATTTTTGAACATGTTACACCAGATATGACCATTGCTCAAGAAGAAATCTTTGGTCCGGTTATTGCTCTTATGAAAGCCGATAGCTTGGAAGAAGCGATTGAACTAGCAAACAATACAAAATACGGCCTAAGTGCATCGATTTTTACAACAAATATTGGTTCTTTACTAGAATTCATTGATGATATTGAAGCAGGTCTTGTTCGTATTAATGCTGAAAGTGCCGGCGTCGAACTGCAAGCACCATTTGGCGGAATGAAATGCTCCAGTACCGGATCCCGAGAACAAGGGGAAGCGGCACAGGAATTTTATACTTCCATTAAAACAGTTTTTATCAAAGGCTGATTGAAAGGGAGAGAAGTTGATGACATTTTACGGAATTATCCCGCCAGTTGTCACTCTATTTGATGAAGCAGGAAATCTGGATTTAGCGTTAAACCGGAAATATGTAAATAAACTGCTCAATCATCATGTCCATGGCATTTTATTATTGGGCAGTTCAGGTGAATTTTCCTCTTTAACAATCGAGGAACGAAAACTGTATGTAAGTGATATGATCAAGACGATAAACAAACGTGTTCCAGTTCTAGTCGGAATCGGTCATACGTCACTACAAGAGGTACTTGAATTATCCCGTCATGCCGAAGAGCAAGGGGCTGATGGTGTATTGGTTGTGAATCCCTATTACTGGAAGCTTTCTGAGGAACAACTCTATCACTTTTTCTCCCGTGTAGCAACGAATACAAAGCTGCCGGTAATGCTGTATAACATTCCATCGTTAACTGGACAGTCACTGTCAGTGGAGTTAGTCAAAAAACTGGCTGCAAATCACACCAATATTTGTGGAATAAAAGAAACAATCAGTGATTTTGGTCATATTCGAGAAATGATTACAGAACTTAGCAAAGTACGCGAAGACTTTAAGGTATTTTCAGCCTTTGACGAACACTTGCTGCCTGCCTTAATGATTGGTTCTGCAGGTAGTATTAATGGCAGTGCTGTTTTTGCTCCGGAAATGTCGGTTGCTTTGTATGAAAACTATAAACATAATCATCTGGCAGAAGCAGAAAAGAACCATCAAATTCTATCAAAGCTAATGGATGTTTATACGATATGTCCAACCTTTTTTACGACAATGAAAGAAGCCGTCCATCAAAGATGGTTAACCGAAAAGGCAGGACATCGAGCACCATATGATGTATACCCGCCAGATCTTTCAGAAAAAGTATCGTCGCTTTTAAAAATTTTAACAAAGGAAGAGGGAATAAAATCATGAAGGAATCACGTGAATTATTGGAAAAATTGGGCTACCCATCTGCAGACTTAACAGAACTGCCTACATCTACAAAAAGATTTCCAGATGGTGCTCAATATCGTATTGAATTGCCTAGTACAGAGGGGCCGGCTGCTTTAAGAGAAACCTTAAAAGAAATTGATCGCTATGGATTAACGATTCATCGTATATCTCAAGGAAGCGGTATTATGCTTCTTACGGATGATGAAATTAAAGAGATGTGTGAGCTTACGGCAGAACGCGGAATGGAACTTAGCTTATTTGTCGGGCCACGTGGAACATGGGATATTAGTGCAGGTCCTTTGACAAGCGGCGGTAAAACACAAGGGTTGCGACATGAGGGAGTCGATCAACTTGTCTATGCAATGGAAGATTTAAAAAGAGGAGCAAGACTTGGATTAAGAGGTGCATTGGTTGCTGATGAAGGATTGCTTATGTTAACAAAAGAAATGAAAAAGAATGGTCAGCTTCCGGAAGATTTTGTCGTGAAGGTTTCTGTCCAAATGGGTTCCGCTAACCCTGTATCGATCAAGTTAATGCAAGATTTAGGCGCAGACACTTACAATGTGCCAACAGCCTTAACATTGCCAAAGCTAGCAGCGATTCGTCAAGCAACAGATATACCAATTGATTTATATGTTGAAGTGCCAGATAACTTTGGAGGATTCCTGCGTTACTATGAAATACCTGAAATCATTCGTGTTTTAGCCCCAGTTTATATCAAATTTGGCCTGCGTAATCACCCTGATGTGTATCCTTCTGGGAAGCAGTGGGAAGCAACAAATATTTCACTCGTGCAAGAACGTGTACATAGAGCTTCACTAGGTGTACAAATGATCGAGCGGTATTATCCTGAAGCAAAAACATCTAAATTAGGTGCTGAAGGACTTGGTATACCTAAACTCAACAATATTGTTCCGAATTAATTCGTGAAAATACTAGATAACGAGAATCAAAGGCGACAAAAATTAAACATTGCTCCGTGAACTAGAGGGGAGGTTGTTAATCCTCCCTAAAGTAAGCGTTTACTTTGATGGGTGAAAAATCCTTAGAAATGTACTTTACTTCAAAGGGGTAGATGATATGGGTACAGCTAGTTTCGTATTGGTATTGTGTGTAAGTTTATTACTGTTAATTTTTATGATTTTAAAATTAAAAGTCCATCCAGTATTGGCCATGTTCGTGGTTGCGGCGGGAATGGGAGTAGGGTTTGGTAATACGTTATTAGAAACGATGGGGCTAATTAATGAAGGATTTGGTTCAACGTTAACCGGTATAGGGTTAACGATCATTCTTGGTTCTATATTGGCAATGGGGATTCAAGATATTAGGGCAACTGATTCAGTCGCTCATTTCTTTAACAGATTATTTCGAGGAAAGAATATGGAACTAGCCCCTGCATTAACTGGTTTTTTTGTTTCAATTCCAGTTTTTTCAGATGTCACAATGATTCTACTTGCACCAATAGCATCCAAGATTGCCCATTTGAAACGAATTTCGATGTCAACTATGACAGCGTTTACAGGATTAGGCTTAGTTCTTACCCACGGATTAGTACCACCAACTCCAGGTATTTTGGCTACAGCTATTACCCTGAAAGCTGATCTAGGATTTGTGATCTTTTGGGGGCTGGTTGTTTCCTTAGTTGCATTTTTTGGTACGTGGTTATTATTGCGGAAATGGACAGAAAAGGAATTTATTTTACCGCTCAGTAAATTTTTAGGAGGAGAGGAAACACATAGTCAAAATCCGGAGGTTGCTGCATCTGCAGAGCCTATTGCCGATTCACCGCTGAATAATGAAGCGGGTCAAGGTCTGCCTCCTTTTTATTTGGCTTTTCTTCCTATATTACTACCTGTCCTATTTATTGCGTCGTCTTCTTTTGCCAATATTATTCTTGAAGAAGATTCGTGGTTACAACCATTTTTTGCAACTTTAGGTGATAAAACCATTGCTTTATCTGCCGGGGTACTTGTCGTGTTGGTTTTAGCATTTATGTATAAACAGAATGTCTATGAATCTGCAATGAAAGAAAGTGGTAATGAAGTTAATCGAGATACACCTTTTATGTATATCTTAGTTGAAACATGGGTGACTCGCGCGCTACTCGTTGCCATTCTGCCGTTGTTAATTACTGCGATGAGCGGTGCGATGGGAAATATTATTAAAACGAATGAAACAGTAGAAGCACTAGCAATTAGTATTGCGAATACAAAAGTTTTGCCTATTTTACTTCCATATTTCATCGCTTTTGCCATTATGTCTGCAGCAGGGTCGATGACAATGGCTGCCCTTACTACAGCAGCTATTGTTGTACCAATGATGCCAATTTTGGGTTTATCTCCAGTAGCTGTTACTTTAGCAATTGGTGCAGGAACGCTTGCGTTGAGTCACTTAAATAATAGCGGTTTCTGGATCTTAATTAAATTTTTTAACTTAACGACAAAACAAGGCTTTAAGTATATTACAATCCCAACCTTAGTAGCATCAATCATTGCGATTATAACGATTATTATGATTAATAGTCTTGGTCTAATTTAAATAAAGGCTGTGCAAGGCTCGATGTTGATTATGATGCATTTGTTTAAAGCGGACCGCCAGTGGCGGAAATCACACCTAGTTGCTCACTAAAAATTTAAAGCTTATAGGAGGTTCTTCAAATGGCTATAAAATTCCCAAAAATAAAAAATTCAATCAATTCTTATAAAGATAATGTACAAGGAAAAGCAAATGAACCGATCACAGTTGCTGGGTTATTAGATCGATCAAAACAAATTTTAGGAATGGATTATATCGGTTCCACTCCTGACTGGACATTAGAGGAGATTTATAATCGATTAGAAGAAAATGCTCCACGGATTGCCATTATCGGCGGTTCTTCAGATCATCCGGCACATATCATGGATTTTAAAACGTCAGCTCATGCTGCAATCAGGATTTGGCAAAACGGAGGTGTACCATTCTATTTTTCTACACCTGTTTTATGCGATGGTACGGCCCAAAATAATATGGGAATGAGCTATTCCTTACAAAGCCGGAATGCAGTCGCCCAAATGATTGTCAATCAAATGGAAGCGCATAGCTACCATGGTGCCTTTATTATTCAGGGGTGTGATAAACAGCCTCTAGGGGTCGTTAGTGCAATGGTTCATTTAGACCGGCTTCGTCAGGACAGAGGGGAGGCACCGGTTTTTGCAACGTTTGCTCCTGCCCATGTCTTACAGGGAGGGACGATTCCTGAGGATCTGTTTACAGAGTTAAATCAGGTAGCAGCAAAAGCAGAAAATCAAGGGGCTTCCGATATTGCAGATGATTTAAGAGATGCCATGGATTATATATTACAATGCTCATCGAATACTGCGTTCCAGGGAGTATTAAAACGAGCTCAAGAACGTGGTCTCATTACAGAATCACAACATAAAGACTATGAAAGAAGATTGGCAGTTGCAACATGTGATGGCAGCGGAGGAGTATGTGCATTTAATGGGACAGGAAACAGCTCAAGACATCTTGTTGCAGGGCTGGGATTAGTTCATCCAACTCTAGAGCTTTTAACAAGTGCTCCTAACCAATTACAAATAAATGAGGCGATTGATAGTTTAGCTACTATGATAAATAATCCTGTTTTTAGTGCTTCTAATATTATGGCTACTAACATCCGTAATGCTATTCGTATTCATAGTGCATCTGGGGGATCTACTAATTTGATGATGCATATTGTCGCGGCCATGTTATACGGTGGTTATAAATTTAGTTTATGGGATTTAGATGAAATTCATCATTCTCACCCAATTCCAGACTTGTTTAACTATAGCTTAACAGAAGGTCGAGATATTTTCTCATTAGCTACGCAATGCTGCAGCGGGGATAGCAGGGGAATGGAAACGTTATTCTATGAATTAATTCAAAATGGCGTTCCAATGGATGTAGATGCTCCGACAGTAACGGGAACAAGCTGGAGTGAACGTTTAACAAAAACAGAAAATCTCCCAGCGTCAAATGTAAAAGAAAATCCAGTGATTCTATCTAAGCCAAGACGACCGTTTAGTGGTGTCGATGTTCTAACAGGCAATTTCTTCGAAAGTGCTATCGTAAAAATTAGCGGGATGGCAACACCACAATTGGATCAATTTGATAAAAAGGCAGCATTTGTCCTTTATTATGAAAATGAAGATGAGGCCAATCAAGGTTTATTAGACACTCAACTTTTACCTAAATTAAGGGAAAGTAGATCTTTTGGTCATGAAAATTTGTTAGGTCTCTTAAAAGTAAATGCCCCTGACCAATATGATCAATTAAAAGCATATGACTATGATTCTCTATTTGATAAGTTAGTAGAAAAAAGCATCTTAAAAATTGCGGTCATCGTTTCAGGCCAAGGACCAGAAGCCTTTGGAATGCCCGAAATGTTTACACCAATGCAACATATTAATGCGAATCGAAAGCTGCAACGAATTGCTGCATTAATTAGCGACGGCAGATATTCAGGTGTCTCATATGGAGCTGCAATTGGTCACATGACTCCTGAAGCGATAAATGGGGGCGGGATTGGATATCTTCAAACAGGAGATGTATTATATTTGGATCTAAGAGGAAGAGAAATTAACTTTCTCGATCAAAACTCTCTCCAAAATGGGGCGATCCGGTTTGAATTCAGTCATATTAAAGAAGAAAGAAAAGCATTAGCAAATGAAAGATTATCATTGCTGAAAAAACGTCAGCGAAAAGTAGCCGCAAGTAATCGTTTAGTTGATCACACGGATGCAGCATATGGAGTGGTTTCTACGATCATTGCTGAAGAAGCGGAACTTGATTATAAAACAGATATTGTAAAATATGAACAAAAACAGGTGAGTGAAAAGTAAGAGTTTATAAAAGCAAATGGAGGGTGTACGAAAAAAGTTCCCCTCCATCTAGAAAATTATAAAATAGGAGATGATTTCAATGAACCTTTCATCTTTTTTATATGAATCTAAAAAGTACATTGGTGTTTTACAAGGAGATCAAATGATCAATTTAACGTTACTAAACGATCTCTATAAAAAACAACATTTAGTAGATTCCACGATTCCTGCTAATTTAGAACAGTTTATTGAAAATCATGAAACACTCATTCCTTATGCAGAAAAACTTCTTGAGTATTTTGATGAAAATCGTTTAGAGATTCAAGGTGTCACATGTTCCTTATCAGAGGTAGATATTTTGGCACCTCTTACAAAACCTGAAAAAATTATTTGTGTAGGCTTAAATTATCTTGATCACTGTAAAGAAACAGGGATGGAACCCCCAGCAGCTCCAGTGATTTTTTCAAAATACGCGAATGCCATTATTGGCCACAAAGAAGATATTGAGTGCCCTGTCAATTCCAATCAAGTTGATTTTGAAGCAGAATTGGTAGTTGTCATTGGAAAAGAAGCAAAAAGGATTTCCGAGGAAGACGCTGAGGGTCATGTCTTTGGTTATACCATTATGAATGATGTTAGTGCTAGAGACATTCAATTTGCGGATGGTCAGTGGGTTCGGGGAAAATCACCTGACACGTTTGCTCCAATTGGACCAGTGATTGTCACAAAGGATCAAATAGAAGACCCGCATCAATTAGATATTTCTCTCACTCTAAACGGAGAAATCATGCAACAGTCCAATACCAAAAATTTAATTCACAGAATTCCAGCCATCATTTCGTATCTATCGCAATCAATGACATTAAAACCAGGCGATATCATTGCAACAGGTACACCTCCTGGAGTTGGAATGGGAAGAGATCCAAAAGTATGGTTGAACGAAGGGGATGAACTTTCGATCACGATTGAACACATTGGAACTCTTACAAACTTTGTTAAAAAAACGGCTGCTTCAGAAAAAAATTCCAGCAAGGAAAGTCTACTCTCAAATTAATTTCAATATGATTCTACTAAGATATAATAATTGTTTAAAGAGGCGAAGCAAATTTACTCAGATATTCTACTAAGCCTCTTTATTCTTATAAATAAAAGTTATGGCACCAAAAATTTCATTATAAAGGTTAAACGCTGGTGGCTATTTTTGTCCTTAACAATATACATGGTTTGTAAATTTGAAAGCGTTTACTAATGAATAGAGCAATCGGTTAGTTAATGAGCCGCCAGAACGAGAAATGATGAAAACAAAGGAAGATTCATCAATGATATTTCTTTCATTAAATGCACTTCAAAACATTCAAATTGGAGAGTGAAAGTATGAAGATAAAGAAATCAATCGATAAAGTTCCTGGTGGTCTCATGGTTGTACCTCTTCTCGCAGGTGCTCTATTAAATACGATAGATCAGCTTCATATCCCCTTTATTATGGATTTTTTAAAGATGCTCGGAGTTGCTCCCAATGAAGAAGGAAATTATGAATTTATGAAAATAGGAGGCTTTAGCCAGGCTTTATTTAAGGATGGAGCGTTAACATTATGTGCCTTATTCCTATTTTGTGCAGGAAGTCAAATGAATCTCCGTATCGGAGGAAAAGCGCTAAAAAAAGGAGTTATTTTAACCTCCTCAAAGTATTTAGCAGGAATAACAGTTGGCTTTATTTGGGGATTTCTATCAGATCCAGTGAATGGATTCCTGGGCTTATCAACAATGGCGATTATCGCAGCCATGACGAATGGGAACGGTGGAATGTACGCTGCTTTAACAGGACAATATGGAAATCGTTCAGATGTAGGGGCCACAGCCGTTCTTTCCATAAATGACGGACCATTTTTTACCTTGATGGCACTTGGAATGATGGGGGCAAACTTTCCACTAATTGCATTTATAGCCGTCCTTCTGCCAATTCTTATTGGGATGATACTAGGAAATCTTGATGGAGAAATACGCAACTTTTTATCTGCTGGTGAAACACTAGTTATTCCTTTTTTCGCCTTTGCGTTAGGGGCAGGAATGAACCTGTCAAATTTCTTTAATCCGAAAGTAGTCGGTGCCGGAATTGTTCTTGCGTTAATGACGGTTATTTTCTCAGGAGGATTAATGGCACTTGCCTTTAAACTATTTCGTGAGAAAAGCATTATTGCACCTTGGGCTGAAGCCTCAACTGCAGGAAATGCAGTGGCTACGCCAGCTGCTATTGCCTCAGCAGCAACTGTAGCAAGCGGAACAGGCTTAATGACGGCAGCAGATGCCCAAGTCTATCAAAATATTGCCAGCATAGCGACAGCTCAAATCTCAATTGCATCCATCTCTACTGCCTTACTGGTTCCAATTGCTGTGATATTAGCAGATAAATATCAAAAGAAGAAGGGGATTGATGGAAAGATTGAGTATTATAAACAAGAAAATATGATTTCTGAAAAACATATCAATCTCAAGTAACGAAACAATTTTCAAAAAATAATAGATTCAATTAATAATGAAAGGCAGGGTAAAATATGAATTATTCTTTTGAAGGATATCGAAGAAGTGATGGATCCGTTGGCATAAGAAATTATATTGGTGTTGTGTCTTCTGTTGTGTGCTCAAGTGTTGTGACAAAAGAAATTTCAGAAAAGGTGCCTGGCGCGATTCCCATCGTCCACACAAACGGCTGCGCTCAGCTTGGAGACGATTTTAAAGTAACAAAAAATATGCTAGTTGGTGTTTCATCAAATCCTAATCTTTATTCAGCACTGCTTGTAGGTTTAGGCTGTGAAACAAATCAAATTAGCGGGTTACTGGAAAGCATACCTGAGACAAAGCCAATTAAAGGAATTGGTATCCAACAATTATCTGGTGGAGATAACACGATAAAAAAAGGAGTCCAAATCGCTGAAGAATGGTCAAATGATATTGCTGAGATGAAAAGAGAGCGCTTTCCTATTTCGTCGCTAAACGTCGGGATTTTATCCATCGATATTGATGAAGAAACATTGCAAACAGTTGCACCAGTAATAGAAGGCGTTGTAGACCTTTTAATTGATCATGATGCAACTGTTATGATGGGCCTTTCTCAAACATTGGAGCCTGCAGGGGAGTTACTTTCAGAACGAGCACCTGGAGAAGAGGTAAAAACGAAATTAAAAAAGATTGGTAATGGCTTACACCGAAAACGCTGGAAAAAAGTAACGAAAGATCCTGTTCCTGTTCGTGATTTCTCAAGTGAAGAAAAAGCTTTAGCTATCCTTGAATCAAGACTTACAGGGACAAAACAAATCAAGAGTTTGCTTACTTATAATGAAATGCCTGAAGAAAAGGCCCTGCATTTGATAGCGGTTCCAAGTAATATTGTCGAAGCTTTATCTACGATGGCCTCCAGCGGTTGCAATATTGTGATGGTTGTTAGCAGCAGAGGTATTTTAACAGGATCTATTGCTTTACCAAGCATGACGATTACACCAAAAAATACATCTAACTTTTTTGATGAACTTACTGACTACACAGTTACAGAGGAATCTGCCTCCATTCAAGTGCAGAAAGTAGTAGAGTCACTTCTGGCTATTTGCTCTGGGAAGCAAACAAGTATAGAAAAAATGGAACTTGGTGAATTCTCGATCCCCCATGTAGGAACGACATTTTAATAGGGGGAAATGTTATAAATATTGTTTATTTTGAAGCACTTTGTTGATTGCAGGAGAAGACGAACACCTGCAGGGGAAATCAACAACTACGTAATTAGTGGAAGGGGAAGTGTAATGAAGCAATCATATAATGCGATTAAAATAGATAAAAAAGATAATGTGGCAGTGGCACTAAAGAAAATAGAAGCAGGTGAATGGCTTTCTATTCAGGGAGAAAATGAGGAAATCAAAGTAAAGAAGGAGATTCCGTTTGGTCATAAAATCGCGACTGCTTTTATCCCGAAAGACGGAAAAATTATCAAGTACGGCGAATGCATGGGAATGTCAACTGAAGACATTCAACCTGGTGATCATGTCCATGTTTTCAATGTCAGAGGTCTAAAAGAAGAAGAACGTTTAACCTCTCTTAAGGAACATCATCACAATTAATAGGCAGATATAAAAACAATTAGATAAAAGTTTAATAGTCAGAAGACCACATAACATTTGCAAAGGAAGGTAATAGGATGAAAACATTCCAAGGATATCGGAGAGCCAATGGAAGCATCGGTGTAAGAAACCATGTCATTGTCATCAATACGATTGGCGAACTAGCAGGTTTTACGAAAAAACTAGCACAGCTTGTCCCAGGTGTTGTTCCTGTCGTGCAACAAGGCGGGCGAGCACAGTATCCGGAGGATCTTACACAAACAGTTCGTACACTTAAAGGAACTGCTGGACATCCGAATGTAAGCGCGGCTTTATTAATAGGGATGGGGCAAGATGATCCGGCAGACGAAATTGTGCAAGTTCTAAAAAAAGAAGGTCACCATGTTCAAGCGATTCAATTCAATAAGGATCAGTCAGTAACAGAGGTTCTAAATGAAGGGAAACTGTGGTTGGAAGAAGCCGTTAAGCGAAGTAAAAATGAAAAGACGGAAATAACAGATGTATCTGAATTAATTATCGGTCTCGAGTGTGGCGGATCAGATGCCTGGTCGGGAGTTACCGCAAATCCAGCAATTGGGGTTTGTTCAGATGCGATTGTACATGATGGAGGGACTAGTATATTAGCAGAAACGACTGAAGCAATAGGGGCTGAACATATTTTAGCTAATCGTGCGGTTAGTCCTGAAGTTGGAGAGAACTTTCTTAAGATTGTAAAAGATTATGAAGAAAGAATAAAGGAGACTGGTGAGGATATAAGATCTGCTAATCCTACACCAGGAAATATGGCTGGCGGCTTAACAACATTAGAGGAAAAATCATTAGGGTGTATTAAAAAAGGCGGAAATTCAACTTTAATGGAAGTTGTCAACTATGCTTCAGCACCAACAAAAAAAGGGTTTATCTTTATGGACACACCTGGCTATGATGTTGAATCTGTAGCAGGGCTAGCCGCAGGTGGAGCACAGATTGTTTTATTCTCTACAGGAAAAGGTTCTCCAACAGGATCACCGATTGTTCCTGTCATAAAAATTGGAACAAACCCGAGAGTATATGAAATCATGTCAGAACATATTGATGTAAATGCCGGAAAAATCATCGAAGGAACAAATACGATTGAGGAGATAGGAAAAGAAATCTACGAAAAAATACTTAGTACAGCAAACGGCTCCTTAACAGCGGCCGAAAAACATAAAAATCAAGAGTTTGCCATTTGGAGATTAGCAGAGACCATTTAATAGGGGATTTGTCTATATTTAAGGCAAACTTATAAAAAGAAGGGATGGTATATTCCTTCTTTTTTTGTGTCTTTAGGCAATAAGTCCAGAACTGAGAATGCATAAAGAAAAAAATTAGCTGTTCTTAAATGGCATCCATTGTTATCCCTTGTATTGAATGGAAATTTATCTTAATTAGTACTAAGCTATACTTAACTTATCAAAAAAATTTGGAGTAAGAAAACTTGAAAAGAAAAGGTCCAAAAAAGGAAAAGAGATAAAAAATGAGGTGTTTTTAAAATGTAGTTTCGGTTCCGCATTGGAGAGGTAGCCAAACTATTTAACTATTTAGATCTCTACCTCGACACTTCGATACTATGATGAAATCGGGATTCTCCAACCTAAATATACAGATCATGACAGCCTATATCGTTACTATAGGTTTGACCAATTAGTTGTACTCGACACAACATCTACCTGAAGAAAAATGGATTTTCGATTAAAGACTTATTAATAAAGATTGGTCCTTTTATATCAACTGTGTCGTTTACCTAACAATAATGTAAGCATCCTCTTTCTAACTATAATGATAATTAATAGAAAAAGAACTACTTTTACTCGTAAATTAATCAACACAGATATATTTTCAGCAACAAAACCGCTCCAAATAGAAATGAAAATGGTAAAAGACTATACTTTTGTAGCCACTTCCATTCTATGCCATAATAAACCAAGAACCAAGGAGTGAATCACATGCAAAAAATTATGATTGTTGAAGATGATCCTAAAATTGCAGATCATTTAAAAAAACATATTGAAAAATACGGATATGAAGTAACGATTGTGACTGATTTTGATCATGTCATGGATGAATTTTATAAAAGTAAGCCCCAGCTTGTTCTTTTGGATATTAATTTGCCGAGTTTTGATGGGTATTATTGGTGCAGGCAAATTCGGAAGGAATCGGTGTGTCCGGTTATCTTTATTTCAGCGCGGATTGGTGAAATGGATCAGGTGATGGCCCTGGAAAATGGTGGGGATGATTATATCACAAAGCCGTTTAGCGCTGAAATTGTGATGGCCAAAATTCGCAGTCAACTCCGCCGTGCTTACGGGGAATATGCATCTAGGGTCGAAGAGAGGGTCTTAGAAAACAACGGACTAAAACTTTATCCGGAAAGGCTAGAGCTAACTTTTGAGACAAAAACTGTTTCTTTATCGAAAAAGGAATCCGATATTATCGAAAGCCTGATGGAACGATATCCACGTGTAGCCGGTCGTGAAGATTTACTTGAGAAACTCTGGGATGATCAAACCTATATAGATGAAAACACTCTTAATGTGAATATTACAAGAGTGAGGAAAAAGCTGCAGGAACTAGGTCTGGAAGGTGTGGTGGAAACCGTTAGAGGTGCAGGCTACCGTTTACATATTTCGTGGAAGGAGAGAGAGGGATGAAATTGTTTTTTAGGGAGCATTCCTTATTAATAGTTGTACAGACTATTCAACTGGTCGTCATCCTTTTGATCTTCTGGTTTGATGGGTATCGTGATATCAAGCTGTTTTTTTATGCTGCTTTTCTCAGCTTTTTCATACTTGCCGTTTATCTTATTTATCATTATATGAGTCATCGCAGGTTTTATCAGCGACTTGCAACCCCGCTTGAATCCATGGACGACTCTTTTCGGAAAACAGATCAAACCCCAATGTCGATTGCTTTTGATAATGTGTTACGTGAACAATACAAGCTTTACCAGAATCAACTAGAGTTTATTGAAAAGCAACAGGAAGAGCATCGAAAGTTTATGGATCAATGGGTCCATCAAATGAAAACTCCATTATCGGTTATTGAACTAACAGCTCAAAATTTGGATGAACCTGACTCATCCAATATTCGTGAAGAGACCGATCGTATGAAGACTGGATTAAATACTGTTCTCTACATGGCACGATTTAAGACGATCGAACAGGATTTTCATATTAAACCAGTTGGATTATCAAAAGTCATACAGGAAGTAAACGGTGAAAATAAACGATTTTATATACGAAACCAAGTCTACCCAAAGCAAGTAGCCAAAAGGGAAGGAATCACTGTTGAAACCGATGAAAAGTGGCTGTTTTTTATCCTATCTCAGCTTATCAACAATGCCGTTAAGTATTCTGCCGGGAAAAGTAACAATATTGTTCTTTCAATTTATGAAATAGGCAAGGAAGCTGTCCTTGAAGTAAAGGACTTTGGGATTGGGATTCCAGATCAAGATAAGCGACGCATCTTTCAGCCATTTTTCACTGGGGAAAATGGCCGGAAATATAGAGAGTCAACGGGAATGGGGTTGTACTTAGTTAAAGAGACATTAGATCATCTAGGTCATCGTTTGGAAATGGATTCAGAAGAGGGAGTTGGGACTACATTTCGAATTATTTTCTCAGAAACACAAAACCTTACAGCCTTGTAAGGAAAGTGAAAGAAGAATCGATAGTTAAGGAAGGAAACGGCACGATATACTAATCACAGATCAGATATCGTGAAAGGAGATCTTGTGATGTTAGAAGTAAAAAAGGTAAGTAAAATTTATGACGGAAAAATTGCATACAAAGCATTAAGCGATATTCATTTATCTATTGAAAAAGGTGAATTTGTTGGAATCATGGGTCCATCTGGCAGTGGAAAAACAACCCTGCTTAATATGATTGCAACAATTGATGAACCAACAACAGGTGAAATCTTAATTAATGGGAATAACCCACATCTACTGAAAAAAGAAGACCTAGCGAAATTCCGCAGACGTGAGCTTGGCTTTGTTTTCCAGGACTTTAATTTACTTCACACGTTAACCGTTGAAGAAAATATTGTTCTCCCTTTAACACTTGATGGGAAAAGTGTGAAAGAGATGAAACAAAAGGCTAATGAAATAGCTGAGAAATTAGGTATTTCACAAATTATGAAAAAGCGCACATATGAAATCTCTGGTGGACAGGCACAGAGAGCGGCGGTAGCAAGGGCGATGATCCATGTACCAAAGCTTTTACTTGCTGATGAACCAACGGGAAATCTAGATTCAAAATCATCGAAGGATGTAATGGAGATGCTAGAATCGATTAATCAGTCGGAGCGCACAACGATGCTGCTTGTTACACATGACCCACAGGCGGCAAGCTATTGCAATCGGGTGATTTTCATTCGTGACGGAAAATTTTATTCTGAAATTCATCGCGGTCAAAATCGTCAAACCTTTTTCCAAAAGATCATTGATACACTTTCGTTACTGGGAGGGGATGGAAATGACCTTTCGCAGATTCGCGTTTAATAATGTTTTCCGCAATAAACGATTATATGCTGCCTATTTTCTAAGTAGTATGTTTACCGTGATGGTCTTTTTTACGTTTGCTATTTTTGCTTTCCATCCAACATTGAGTGGAAATGATATGAATTCTTATGTGAAAATTGGAATGTACATCGCTGCAGGTATCATCTATGTCTTTTCTTTTTTCTTTATTTTGTATTCGATGAGTTCATTTTTAAATACGCGTAAAAAAGAGTTTGGTTTACTAATGATGCAAGGTATGTCGGTAAGACAAATCCGTCTTATGGTGTTTCTAGAGAATATGGTCATCGGTTTTTTTGCAACGATAAGCGGGATTTTATTTGGGTTAGTCTTTGCGAAATTCATATTACTGATTGCTGAAAATGTACTTGTCATTGAAGAAGGTCTGAACTTTTACTTTCCAATGATGGCCATTCTTTCAACGTTTGTATCTTTTATTATTTTATTTTTCTTTATATCCTTGTTTGTCTCATATATTCTGCGTAGCAGAAAATTGATTGATTTAATTAAAGGAAATAAGAAATCTAAAGGTGAACCGAAAGCTAATATCTTTCTAACGATTGTTGCTTGTTTTTTGTTAGGAGTTGGTTATGTTGTTGCTTTACTAGTCGAGGGGATGACTGTAGTAGCAGCTATGCTGCCTGTGATTATCGTGGTCATTATTGGGACTTATTTGCTATTTACCCAATTGAGTGTGTATATCATCCGTAAATTTAAAAACAAAGACACCGTCTTCTGGCAGAGAACGAACATGATTTTATTATCCGATCTTTCTTTTCGTATGAAAGATAATGCACGAACTTTTTTCCTGGTCGCAATTGTTTCAACAGTTGCCTTTAGTGCGATCGGTTCGCTTTATGGCTTTCAAAGCATTCTTACTTCCACATTGGAAAATACAAATCCTACGACTTTTTCCTATCGAGCAGTAGAAGATAATGAAGAACAAGATGTTTCTTTTATCAACAAAACCATCAATCAAGAACACATGAAGGCGGATCATGAGCAAACAATGCTTCGGTACTATGAAGTAGGAGAAGATACGAATCTCATTACGAGTGAATCCGAGTTTAACCGTTTTGCTGCCCTGATTGGGGAAGATACAATTAATGTGGAAAAAAGTGAGATAATGGTTGTGGAATTTACAGATTCAACATTTGGACAAACAGATGAGTTATTAAAGCAATCGATCAAACTGAATTCCGGTGAAATCTTAAAGCCGGAGGAAGTGATTTATTCACGAGCACTTCCTGATACAGACTCTTACTATGTTGTGTCAGACGAAGCCTATAAAGAATTGCCATCTCAAGTAAGGGAAGAGAGCTATCATGCCTGGCAGGTAACGAAAGGTGAAAATAACATATTAGAAGCTTCTAAAAAGTTAGTAGAAGCCCTGCAACCTTATGAATTCGCTGCTGTCGATTATGAAGTCTACCAAATTAATAAAAGTTTCGGACTTATTATGTTTGTTGGACTCTTTATCGGGATTGTCTTTTTCGTTTCAGCCGGAAGCTTTCTTTATTTCCGTCTTTACGCTGACTTAGACGAAGACAAACAAAAATTCAAAGCAATCTCAAAAATTGGCTTAACAGAAAAAGAATTAAAACATGTGCTGACTAAACAAACGGCGATCCTTTTCTTCGCACCAATTGTCGTAGCACTGATTCATGGAGCAGTAGCTCTTACAGCATTATCTCACATGTTTTATTTTAACCTAGTGAAACAGTCTGTAACGGTTCTATGTGTATTTTTAGCGATTCAGATTGTGTACTTTTTCATTGTTCGCTTTTTCTATATGAAGCAGGTTAGGAGTGTGCTTTGAGTAGGTTGAAAGAGGGAGAGGTACGTCAGACAATAATATCATTATCAATAAAATAAGAGTATTTCTTTAATCCTTAAAAACACTAACATCTATTATTGTTAGTGTTTTTATTTTATAGAAAATTTTTTATTAATTTTTTGACTAATTTCATGTATTAGTATTTTCTGATTTTTAAGTTGAATTGGGAACTATTTGAATGTCAGTTCTTCAATATATAACACAAGATGTTACATTTTATAAATATAAAAGAAAGAGAAACTTAAAATCTAACAAAGATAGAGCGTTTCCATAAATTTTCATGTTATATAATATAACAACTATTTTGATTATTCACATTATTCAAACGATAATTATTTTATAAAGAATTAAAGACATATTAAAGACACGATTTGAAAGAGGTGATCTTTATAAGGTTGAAAATAGCAGTGATTGGACCGGAACCATTAGTAACCGACATTTGTCAGATAGCATCTGAATTCAATGATGTTGAGATCAAAAAATTAATTTATAAAACAGTCGAACAATCTGCCTCATTAGTAGAAAATCACGAAGATACTATAGATGTTTTTATTTTTGCTGGACCCTCACCATACTATTTATCCAAAGAAAATCTGCCTTTGGACAGTTTATCCTACTATATACCTTTTAAAGGCTCAGATATTTATAGGACACTAGGAAAGATTTATGAAATTTATCATGACTACCCTATTATTAGTTTCGATGTTGTTGATGCGCATTTTCTGGATGAAATCTATGAAGAAATTGGTATTTCGAATGTACCTTATTATTTGAAATCAAATAATACAGCTATTTTGGATAGTAATGCTTTAGTTGATTATCACCTGAATTTATTAAAAGAAGAGAAAGTACAGGTCATTGCAACAACCTTAAATTCGGTTTATCAGAGTTTAAGGGATTTGAATGCTTCAGCTTTTTTAATCAAACATACAAAATCGGTCATTCGAGACACTTTAGAAAAAGCGATCCTAAAAGGAAAGAAACAAAAAAGAGAGGAAGCTTTAATAACAGTATTGCAATTTCAAATGACCACCAACAAGCATGAAGAGTGCACTAAGCTCCAACATGAATGTGATCTGATTAAAGAAAGAATTTTAGAATATGGAAAACATTTATTTTCTAGTACGAATATAACTGATAACAATTTGATTACTCTTTATACAACTCGCGGATTATTTGACAAAATCACGAATGGAAGAAAAGATTTTAGTTTTTTGAAAGAGTTAAACGAACTTTTTTCGGTGCAGATAAATCTTGGGGTTGGAATTGGAAACACTGCAGATAGTGCATCTTATAATGCGAAAAAAGCTTTGGATTTTTCAATCCAAAATATGACAGGAAGTTGCTATTTAATAGATGAACAAAAAAGGATTTTTGGACCACTCGGAACAATCCAATCGATTAATTATAATCTTTTAAATAGTAATGAAGAAAATCAAAGTTCATTAACTTTTCGGAAATTTTATGCATGGTTGTCTATGATGAAAAAAAATGAAGTAACAACAAGAGAAATAAGCATTGGAATGAATACGAGTGAAAGACATGCATCACGAATCTTAAAAAGTTTATGTGAAAAAAACATAGCCAATATTATTGGAAAAGAATCGATTAACCAAAAAGGAAGACCGCGTCTTATCTATGAGATAAATTTAAAAGATTTTGCAAGATATGTGAACGAAAAAGAAAAGGATAAAACAAATTCTTCACTATATTAAAACAATGAATCGTGATAAATGCCAGATCTAAACTAGGGGGGATTCATATTAAGATTAATGCGGGACGTTTAAAACAACATTTCGAGGAAATGAGTGAAATAGGCAAAATAGGAGAAACAGGTATTTGCCGTCCGGCTCAATCAGACATTGAAAAACAAGCCTTTGAGTTAGCAAGCAAGTGGATGAAAGAGGCAGGAATGACAGTAAGACTCGATCATTTCGGCAATTTAATTGGGAGATTAGAAGGGAAAGACCCTGAAAAACCGGTATTAATGCTAGGTTCGCACTTAGATTCACAACCATATGGAGGAAGATTTGATGGAACTGCAGGTGTCATTGCGGCAATTGAAGTTGTAACGACATTGACAGAACATGGAATAACACCAGATCATCCGATTGAAGTGATCTCTTTTGCTGATGAAGAAGGTTGGAGATTTAATAAGGGACTTTTTGGTTCAAGAGGAATTCTTGGTCTATTAGAGGAAGGAGAGTTATTACGAAAGGATAAGGATGGAATCACAAGACAACAAGCTTTAATTGACTTTGGCTGCAATCCAAATGAATGGAAACAATCGGTATATCCACCAAACTCGATCGCAGCCTATCTTGAATTACATATTGAGCAAGGTCCTGTACTTGAGAAATTGGATCAGAAGGTTGGTATTGTTACGGCAATTTCTGGACCATTATGGTTAACAGTAAAAATAACCGGCTTTGCTGGTCATGCGGGATCTGTACCGATGAACAATCGCCAGGACGCATTAGTAGGAGCTGCAGAAATCATTGTTGCTTTAAATGAAATCGTGAAAAAAGATCCGACAGCACCAACCGTAGGTACAGTTGGAGCAATTAATGTTTTTCCTAATTCACCTAATATCATACCAGAAAAAGTAGAATTTACCGTTGATTTACGTGATATTGATATCAATCGCAGAGGTTTATATGAAAGTAAGTTAAGAGAATGTATTCATAAAATAGCGGAAAAACACCTGCTAACATTTGAAATTAGTGAAGATACAAACAGTGAACCACGAGATTGTGCGGATTGGATTAAAAATTTGATCCGGAAAGAATGTAACGAAAAAGGAATAGAAGCACCTGAGTTAATAAGTGGCCCATTCCACGATGCTTTAATCATGTCGTATGCCTGTGATTACGGAATGATCTTCGTTCGCTGTAAGGATGGAATTAGTCATAATCCAGCGGAATATGCCTCCTACGATGATCTAGCAATAGGGACTGATATTATGTATGGAACGGTCTTAAAAATGATTCATCATTTACAACCTAGTTTAACAAACTAATTGATAAATCAAATCGATGAAGGTTAAAGGGAGGAAGAAAACATGAAAAGGAAAAAATTATTTTTGGCCATTTTTCTAAGTCTAATGATGATTTTGTCAGCTTGTTCGACAAACACAACAAGTGAGGAAGTAAGTACTAGTGATTCTAAAGGCGGGGGTCAATTAATTATTGGGATGGAATCAGAAGCTGATGTTTTAGATCCGCACAGAGCAGGTGGATGGGTAACGATGAGAATTACAAATCAAATGTTTGAACCACTTATTGGTGAGGATTTAAGTAAATCATCTGATGAAGAAGCCGTACCAAAGTTGATTCCAGTTTTAGCGGAGAGTTGGGATGTTTCAGATGATGGAAAAACATACACGTTTCATTTAAGAGAAGGGGTTAAATTCCATGATGGATCTGATTTTAATGCAGAAGCAGTAGAGTTTAATATTAAAAGATTAACAGATAAAAATTTTGAATATTACGATAATCCAGGTGCGGGACGTACCTTCAGAACTTGGAAGTTTTATGAAAGTACAGAAATTATTGATGAATATACAATTAATATTCATCTAAAACAGCCTTTTTCGGAATTCCCTAGAATGTTAGCTCAAATCAACTCCCTTCAAATTGTTAGTCCTACTGCCATTATTGAAAATGGAAATGACAGTATGGGAGATAATCCGGTTGGTACGGGTCCATTTAAATTTAGTGAAAGAAAACGTGGGCAAAATATAACTCTTGTTAAAAATGAAGAGTATTGGGGAGAAAAGGCTTTATTAGATACAGTAGTCTTTAGACCTTTATCAGATCCTGCTGCAAGGGTATTGGCAATTCAAAATGATGAAGTGGATATTATTGCTGTACCGCCGCCAGACTCAATTGAAAATTTAAAAAACCAAGGTTATGAAATCATTTCTGGTACACCACCACATGTCTGGTACTTAACATTTAATTTTGATAATGAATACATGAAAGATCCAAAAGTAAGGCAAGCGATCAATTATGCGATTAATCGAGAAGGAATTGCCAATGAGTTACTAAATGGCACAGTCAACCCAGCTTATACGATGGTTTCACCAGGTTCAAGTATTTTTGATCCTGAAAATAAATGGTATGAATATGATCCTGAAAAAGCAAAAGAGCTACTGAAAGAAGCTGGTTTAGAAAATGGCTTTTCAACAACATTGCAAACATCTGTTGATGGTTCCGGCCAATTACTTCCAGTTGATATTGCGGAATGGATTCAAAGAGATTTAAAAGAGATTGGTATTGAGCTTAAGCTTGATACACAGGAATGGATTACCTATTATTCAGCTTATAGTGATGGCATGGATAGCAGTGTCGGAATGAATCAGATGTCATCCGGTCGTACATCACCATATTTTCTATCAATGGTGGCACACTCTGAATTTGTTGCACCAGGTGGATTTAACTCAGGAAAATATGTAAATAAGCAAGTGGATGAATTACTCGATCATGCTTCTACTGCAATAGATGAAACCGAAGCGAATAAAACGTGGAAAGAGGCAGAGGCACTAATTATGGAAGATGCAGCATTTGCCCCAATTGTCAATGATTCAGCACCATATGTTGTTCATTCACGTGTAAAGGGATTTGTTGTACCGTCTGAGGAATGGTACACATTAGCTCCAGTTTGGATTGAAGACTAATCTATTAAAATCAGTGGCTTTATAGCAGGTATCTAATCACCAATCGGTCCATTAGATACCTGAAAGATTCATTTAATAAATAATAGGCGGGGAGGAGAACGTATGTTTCGTTATGTGCTTTCAAGGGTATTATCTACGATTCCAGTCTTAATTGGTGTAACCATTGTAGTTTTTTTACTAATCCGACTTATACCTGGTGACCCTGCAAAATCAATTCTTGGAGGGGACGCAACAACAGAGGCGGTAGAAGCATTAAGAGTCGAAATGGGGCTAAATGAACCAATTTATACACAATATGGATCATGGATTATACAATTTCTCAAAGGAGACTTTGGATATTCGTATACTCTTCATACTCCCATTGTTCAAGAGCTAATGCCACGTTTTGTAAATAGCATGATTTTAACAATTGCTAGTTTACTAATATGTGTTACGTTAGGTGTTATTTTAGGTTTGATCAGTGCGTTGAAAAAAGGAAGTGTATTTGACAAAGTCAGCATGGGCATTGCTTTACTAGGAGCAAGTATGCCCGTATTTTGGATCTCCTTGATGCTCATGTGGCTATTTGCAATTAAAATGCAAATATTCCCTGTAAGTGGAATGTACAATATGAGAAATCCAGGAGGGTTTATAGATTTATTGCATCATATAGTTTTACCGGCATTCGCAACAGCAACGGTTTCTCTTGCCGTTATTGCTAGATTAACAAGGAGTACAGTGTTAGATATTTTAAAGAAGGATTATGTGAATTATTTTCATTCATTTGGTTTATCAAGATCAAAAATAAACCTTGTTCATGTCATGAGAAACTCCCTTCCTCCAGTCATTAATATTTCCGGTTTACAAGTGGGCTATATTATTGGCGGTGCATTATTTAGTGAAGTTGTCTTTAATTGGCCTGGCATCGGAAAAGCTCTATATGTTGCCGTGACTTCTAATGATTATCCGACCATACAAGCAGGAATTCTTTTAATCGCGATCACATTCGTTGTTGTTAATTTAGTCGTTGATCTTTTAAATGTTTGCTTAAGTCCAAAATTACAAGATTCAATAAAAGCTGAATAGGGGTGAAAGCATGGGTAGTAAATGGAAACTGTCATGTAAGGCTTTTATGAATGACAAAATGGCAATGTTCGGAGCAGTCATTATTTTATTTTCCTTCGCATTAGCCATTTTTGCTCCTTGGGTCTCTCCTTATGATCCCAATGTCGTAGCAGACGGTAGCACACGTTTAATGCCCCCGGGATCTGAGGGACATCTACTTGGAACAGATCATCAAGGGAGAGACATATTAAGTAGAATCATCTTCGGCACACAGACCTCATTAATTTCTGCCGTTGTTCCCGTCATTATTGCTGCTATCATAAGTGTTTGTCTTGGGGTTATGGCTGGCTATTATCAAGGAATAATTGGAAACGTGATTATGAGAGTGATGGATGTCTTTTTTGCCTTTCCAGCAGTACTACTTGCCATTGCAATTGCGGCAATCCTTGGACCAGGTCTCCTTAATGTCATTATTGCCATGATTATTGTACGAATTCCGTATATGACGCGCGTTGTTTATACGGACACTTTGCAAGAAAGTCAGAAAGAATATGTTGAAGCTGCAAAGGCATTTGGGTTAAGTAAAATGGAAATTATGTTTAAACAAATTCTTCCAAATGTCTTACCTTCATTAATCGCATACAGTACAACTCTTGCAGGAGTAACCATTGTAACGGTAGCTGGATTAAGTTTTATTGGACTTGGTGTTCAACCTCCAACTGCTGATTGGGGTAGAATGGCAAGCGATGGTAGCGAAGTATTAATGCAAGGGCATGCTTTTGTTACATTTATTCCAGGAATCGCCATTTTAATCTTATCTTTTGCCTTTAGTATGATTGGTGATGGACTGAGAAATGCATTAGATCCATATGAACGTTCAAAGGTAAAAGAAAAGAAAAAAATCGATAAGAAAACCATTCAAAATATCGCTTAATTGATAGATCCATTCCATAGAAAGGGTGGTTAGATGAATGTCACGTCAACATTAAACACAAGATTCTTGCTTAAGGTTGAAAATTTATCAACAAAAATTAAAACACCTGATGGAGTTATTACTGTCCTAGAGGATATCAATCTAAATATTAAAAAAGGCGAAATTGGAGCAATTGTAGGAGAATCCGGTTCAGGGAAGTCTATGACAATTCATTCAATCCTCCAATTGTTACCCAAAAACCTTTTAGAATCCTATTCTGGAAATATAGAAGTAGAAGGAGAGAATCTCATCGAAATTGATGAGAAAAAAATGCAGAAAATAAGAGGTGGGAAGATTTCTCTAGTTGCTCAAAATGCGATGACCTCCTTAGATCCTTCATATCGAGTAGGAAAACAAATTGTTGAGATTATGTTAGAAAAAACGAACGCAACAAAATCCGAAGCAAAGAAAAAAGCACTAGATTTATTAGAACAAATGGGGATAGATGAACCCGAACGGATTTATCAATCCTACCCACACCAATTAAGTGGGGGGCTAAGACAACGGGTTGTAATTGCGATGTCCCTTGCCTGTGATCCGGACTTAATTATTGCAGATGAGCCAACCTCTGCGTTAGATCCAACCGTACAACTACAAGTATTAGATTTATTCCAGAAAATTAATCGCAAGTTCGGAACAGCTATTTTAATTATCACACATGATTTTGGTGTGGTTGCTCGTATTGCAGAGAAGGTAGCTGTGATGTATGCAGGGCAAATAGTTGAAAATGGTACGACTGAAGAGGTTATTTTTAACCCAAAACATCCATACACACAAAGCTTATTAAAATGCATCCCAAACCTTGACTGGATTTTCGAAGATGGTGTTGGAAAAAAACCCTTATTTCAAATAAAGGGGGAACCGCCAAACTTATTACATGTATCAGAGGGATGCCGATTTGTCAGCCGGTGTCATGTTGAAAGTGAAAAGTGTCATAAAACGAAGCCATTGTTGAAAAAAGCAAGCCCATTTCCAGTAGATCATTCTGTACGCTGTTTAATGAATGAAGGGGGGAAATAGACATGGGGAATGAACCTCTTGTTGAAGTGAAGGAATTACAGAAAATTTATGGTGGGAAGAAAAGTATATTTCTTCCAAGTAAAAAAGTAACGGCAGTAAACGATGTAAGCTTTTCAATTGGCAAAGGAGAAACATTTGGTTTAATAGGGGAATCAGGGTCAGGAAAAACAACAGTTGGACGAATGATCCTTAGGTTAATTGAGCCTACCAATGGATCAATCATTTATAATGGTCATTCATTAAGAGATTTACCCAAAAATAAAATGACCGCATTACGCAAAGATATTCAGATCGTGTTCCAGGATTCAGGTTCAGCCTTTAATCCCAGAAAAACAATCGGTGAGCAAATTGCGCATGGACTTATAAGATATAGCGAAAATAAAGATCCTAACTATATCTATAAAGAAGTGGTAGAAATGTTAGAAGTTGTAGGCTTACGAGCGGACTTTTACCATCGATATCCTCATGAATTATCAGGTGGGCAAAGACAAAGAGCGGGAATTGCTCGAGCGTTAATTCTAAAACCAAAATTTCTCGTCTTGGATGAGCCAGTATCAGCTTTAGATGTTTCTGTAAAAGCACAAATTATTAATCTCTTAATCTCTTTGCAAAAGGAATTTCATTTAACCTATTTATTTATCGCCCATAATTTAGATTTAGTAGCTTATTTTTGTGATCGAGTTGCTGTTTTATCAAAAGGAAAGGTCATTGAAACTGCATCGACAAAAGAATTGTTTAGAAATCCAAAACATGAAATAACAAACAAGTTGTTGAGTTCGATTCTTACCCTTGATGGAGATTTGGGAGAAGTTTATAAAAAAAGAACGGTAATTTAATGATAAGGAGAGATAGGGATGAATGAATTATTTTTTAAAGATATACACACTGTATCTGGATTACTAAAAAATCACGAAATATCTCCGGTTGAATTAACTAAACAACTATTAGAAAGAATAAATGATCTTGAACCAGACCTAAATGCCTATATTGCTGTTCTTGGAGAGGATGCTATTAAACAAGCAAAAAACCTTGAAAAAGAAATAATTAATGGAAATATTCGAAGTCCACTTCATGGTGTTCCGATTGCCATAAAAGATATTTTTGAAACGAAGGGTAGGATCACAACCTCAGGATCTAAAATTTTTGAACACTCAATTTCAAATCGTGATGCAGATGTTGTTAAACTTCTGCAAGATGCTGGAGCTATTATTATTGGAAAAACAAATCTTCATGAATTTGCGATGGGGGCTACAACAGAAAATCCACATTATGGTCCCACCCGAAATCCATGGAATTTAGAGAAGATACCTGGTGGATCAAGTGGCGGCTCTGCTGTTGCTGTTGCTGCAGGAATGGCATTTGGAGCGGTTGGAACTGATACAGGAGGATCTATACGACTTCCAGCAGCTCTTTGTGGAATTGTTGGACTAAAGCCAACGTATGATCTTGTCAGTACAAAAGGATGCACTCCTTTAAGCTGGACATTGGACCATATTGGACCAATGACACGAACAGTTGCTGATAGTAGAATCATGTTGAACATCATGGCTGACTCTCGAAAACTGAAGATGATGGATTTAGAGATGAATAGAAATGATTTAAAAGGAATACGAATTGGAGTATGTGAAGAGTACTTTTTTGATAGTATGGATCAAGAAATGAAAAATATAATGAAACAATCGCTAAAAAAATTGACAGAACTTGGGGCAGAAGTTGTTGACATGTCACTCTCTGGTATAGAAGACGCACTTGAGGCACATAAAATCATTTCAAAATCTGAAGCCTATACATTTCATGAAGGTTTCTTTAAAAAAAATCCAGAAATGTACGGAAAAGATATTCAGTTTCGATTAAATTCAGGAAGTGAAGTTACGGCAAGTCAATATATCAACGCTTATCGTTACCGGAACAAATTTATTCAAAGTCTATTAGATTCGATGGAAGAATATAAATGTGATGTTCTGTTTTCGCCAACGAATTCTATTCCTGCCTTTGATATTGGAAGTGTTTCTCCCGAAGACTCTATTCATAATATTTTTAAGCTAGGAAAAACACCAATCGGAAATTTATTAGGGTGGCCTGTTATATCAGTGCCTTGTGGCTTTACAGCTGAAAACTTGCCAGTAGGATTTCAATTAATTGGAAAAAATTATGATGAAGGATTACTTCTTTCTATTGGAGAACTATATGAACAGTCGGAAAATTGGATTTCTTATTTGGAAAAAAATGATACTTATTTACTCGGGAAAATGTTAAATAATTAAGTTATAACATGCCTACTAAACGATAAATCAAAAAGACTGATCCTAAAGAAAATATCTAGGGATCAGTCTTTTTCTTTGCTTCAGATTTCTGAAATCAATGGCAATCGCTTTTTCTTCGATACACCTATTTTTATATACAAGATGAATCAAATAGATAAATGCAAAAAAACTAGGACACACTAATGTTTAACAATTACTTATAAGGAGTGGGCGGTAAAATGGATTCTTCAACCTTCATATTATTCGGTGCAACGGGCGATTTAGCTAAGAGGAAAATTATCCCCGCCTTATTTCGTTTATTTCTTAACCAAAAATTGCCGATTTCTTTTTCTGTGATTGGTGCTAGTATTACGGAGCTTTCAGATGAGGAATTTCATGAACAAATTAAGCAATCCATTCAATCCTTTACTGAACACAAGGCAGATCATCCTAAAATGGAAGCTTTCCTAGAGCTAATCCGGTACACAAAGGTAGATGTGACAAAAGAAGATGAGTATGAAAGGTTATTAACTCTGATCAAAAGTCGTGAAAAGGAGTTACAAATTCCTGAAAATAGATTATTTTATTTGTCGGTAGCCCCTCAATTTTTTGATGTAATTGCGCTGAACTCAAAAAAATGTGGTCTAGCTGCTGCAACTGGGTGGAAACGCCTTATTATAGAAAAGCCTTTTGGACATGACCTGAAATCAGCTCGGGAGTTGAATGAAAAGCTAACCAATGCATTTGATGAAGAGGAGATTTATCGAATTGACCATTATCTAGGCAAGCCAATGGTTCAAAACCTTGAAGCTTTGGAATTTGCTAACCCGATTTTGCAAACCCTTTGGAACAATGAACATATTGCAAATGTTCAAATTACCGCAAGTGAAACGGTTGGGGTTGAAAAAAGGGTTGCTTACTATGATCAAGCAGGGGCTATTCGTGATATGTTTCAAAATCATATGCTACAGCTGTTGATGATGGTTGGGATGCATTTGCCTTCAGGACTTTCCACAAAGGATATCCGTCTTGAAAAAAGAAAAGTAATGGATGCAGTTCGTCCGATCAAAAAGGAAGAGGTTGGTTCAGAGGTTGTGAGAGGACAATATGGACAAGGCGAAGTAAATGGACAACAAGTTGTTGGCTATACGAGTGAGCCTGGCGTTGACCCTTCTTCAACTAATGACACGTTTGTCGCAGCACGCGTCTGGATTGATGATCCTGTTTGGCAAGGTGTTCCGTTTTACATACGGACTGGTAAGCGATTGAATAAGAAATCAACTCGAATCGTGATCGAATTTAAAAACCCGCAAAGCCTTCTATTTGAATCAGAAAATGAAGAAACTTCTCCAAACCTATTGGTTATTGGGATTAATCCAGAGGAAGAGGTTTCATTACAATTAAATAGTAAAAATCCGTTAAACGACGGAAAATTAGAACCTATTCATGTTGATTTTACCCCTGAGAATAAGAACGTACCTGATGCTTATGAGATTTTACTATTAGATGCCCTAGAGGGTGACTCGACGTTTTTTGCTCATTGGAAGGAAGTTGAATTATCTTGGAAATTCGTACAGCCGATTCTTGAGGCTTTTGAGGAAAATCTGATTCCACTACATTCATATCAAGCAGGTTCATTTGGTCCTGAAGCTTCGAACGAACTACTTGAAGAGGATGGCTTTGGGTGGTGGTCAGACAAACAAACATTAGAAAAAGATGATTCTACTGAAAATACTTTTGACTATCCACACCTACACGCGAATGAACAATCATTTACAGATGTAGGATTGGATCATTAGGAGGGAATAAACATTGGAGCTACCTTGAGGCTGGTAGCTCCAGTGGAATTAGTAAGGAATTGTTAGTGCGGAAATGTTGCTTAACTTGCTTTGCTTACTTCCTTTCGATTGGAGGCTTTTGCTCCAGGTAAACTTAAAATCACCATACCAATTAAAAATAAAACAGAACCGATTATGACATAAACCGTAATGGGTTCGTTGTAGAATAACCATGACCATAAAAGAGTAAATAAAACACTCGAATTAACAAGAATAGCTGCCACTAAAAACGATACTTTCTTCAATGCTTTGGCATAAATTAAAAAACTTATTCCTGTAATAAACCCTAGCATGAGCAAGGAAAAAGTTGTGATTCCACTTAATTCACCTGACCACTCAAACTGAGAGGGAAGAGGAAGGGTTGTTAAAAGACTACACCATAAGAAAATCGATAAATTCATATCAGTAGCTGCCATTTTGTCAATCAATATTTTTTGACTGACAAAGTGAAAGCTGGCCCCAAAGGCAGATAACGCAAAAATGAAGGTTAAAAACAGATCAAACTCCATTAATTGACTAATAGGAAGACCGTTCCAACTTATAAGAAACACACCAAAAAAACAAAGCCCAGCAGATATCATAGACAATATCGTCATCTTTTCCTTAAAATAAAAAATAGAAAACAGCAGCATGAAAATCGTTAAAAATGGAGAAATTAAAATTTGCTCATAAGCATAGCCAATGGAAACACCATAGTTTTCAAAAAGATAGTTCATCATTTTCCCTATGGCCCCATACCAAATCCATTTTGACTTCCAAGTAATCTTGACTTTCCTTCTTCCAAACAAAATAAACAAAACTAAAAAAACGACACCAAGAAAAAATCGTAAAAACGTAATCGTATAGCTATCAATCGAAAAAGATGCCGCTTTCACAAAAATGCTGACAAAGCTCCACATTAGTGTACTTAATAAAAGTAAGAGAATTCCCATATGTATGTTTTCATCCTTTTTGTTTGTTACCTTTATTGGGTTTTAAAATGTTTTATAGGGTCTTTTACCGCAATTTATTATATCATAAAAAATATTAAGATTCTGAATATTGTTACATATGTATCCTTTCATAATTGAAAACAAGAAGGAGGAGAAACCCGTGAATAAAATCCAAAAAATCACCACGAACCTATGGTTCAACACAGAAGCAGAGGAAGCAGCACAATTTTACGTTTCAATCTTTCAGCAGTCAAAGCTAGAGAGAATCACTTACTATCAAAATGCATACGACAATCAAGACCAAACTAAGCGAAAAGTCATGACAGTCGAATTCCAATTGGAAGGTCAGAAATTTGTAGCACTAAATGGAGGTCCACAATACAAATTCACAGAGGCCATATCATTTTTCGTGCACTGTGATTCACAAGAAGAATTGGATTATTACTGGGATAGACTTTCTGAAGACGGAGACAAAAAGGCACAAGTATGTGGTTGGCTTAAGGATAAATTCGGAGTTTCATGGCAAATAATACCTACGAACCTAACTGAAATGATCAGTGATGATGATCAAGAAAAGGCAGGAAGAGTCATGAATGCATTATTGCAAATGAAAGGGAAAATTGATATGAATGCACTGGAAAGAGCGTATGAGGAATAGGGTTTAATTAATGGACTTTTAAGTGAGGGCGTATCAGTAATGAATACGCGAGCAAAGTAAGGTCGTAAGTGTCAATTTCACTTACGCCTTACTTTACTCAGACCTAAAGATAAAACCCCTATTTAATAATCGAATCATAAACATCATCAACAACTTTTTCATCTTGAATATCAAATTCTATTCTTAATTGATATCTAATAATTTCTTTATTAACCGAACCTTCTACGTTTTCAACTTTATTGGTTCTAAGCCAATGGGTAATCAGCTGAATCTGGTCATCATAATCTAAAATACTCATGCTAGATGCTCCTTTTATTTAAAATCCTTTATAAGTATAGATTCTTCTGAAAGTTGAGTTGTATACACTAATTTTTTCATTTTATAATTGATTATATTATTAAAAAAACAAGCAGTTTAAATAGTGATTGATGAAATATCTGGCAATTTTACAGATAATATTATGATATAGTTTACATATATTGACTTTTACTAGAAAGAGGTTCATATATAATGAGAATTCTATACATTGAAGATGAAGAAGAATTAGGAACATGGGTATGCCAGGACTTAACAAAGAGAGGATATCAAGTAACGTGGTTAAAAAATGGTGACGAGGCTTTGGAGTATGCTGACGACTATGATCTTGCCATTCTTGATGTGATGTTACCGGGATTAGATGGTTTTTCCATTGGCAAAAGGTTAAAAAAAGTTTCACCATCGCTGCCTATTATCATGCTATCGGCACGGTCACAAGTGGACGATAAGCTAGAAGGACTGGAATTTGCAGATGATTATATGACAAAACCATTCCACCCGGATGAGCTTGCAGCAAGAATTAGTGTGTTGTTGCGCCGATTTGATCGCATGATGCCATCTGAGGTAAAGATCCAGCATCTACGGTATTATCCAAAGCATTATCAGCTATTTCATAATGATAAAAATGAAGAAATCATTTTAACGTCTAAGCAACTCCAAATCTTTGATTATTTATTAAAACATGCCGGACAAATTATGACGAAGGAACAAATCTATGAATCTATTTGGGAGGAAGATTATTTTGAAGGTGACAAAACGTTAATGGTCCATATTCGTTACTTACGGGAAAAAATTGAGAAGGATCCAGCCAAGCCTGCCATTATTGAAACGATTCGTGGAATTGGGTATAGGTTAAAACAATGAAGCTTCGTAACACGCTTCAAACAAAATATTTGATTCTAATTATTTGTGCGATGATGATCCTTCCGATTGCTTTTCCTCTCGCATCATTTGTTGTTTACATACCGGCAATTATCGTTAATTACAATGACATAAATGTTTATAATAGTGAAGAAGTAGAGGCAGATTGGCATGAAAAAGCAAAACAATTACATGGGGTTTCAGAAGCAGAAATGATTGCTAGTTTAAAAGAAACGGCAAAAGGATATAAAACATCCACCGTATTTTGGGTTGATGAAAACGGCGAAACTCGATACGTTTCTGATCAATCAGCGCAAATTCCTGACAAGTGGACACCAACCTATACTGTTTCATTTATGAAAGAAAGCTATGGAGGCAATCCATTTACAGTTGTTTCATTTATAGGTGATGAGAAAACCAACGGATTTATTGTTTTGCAAATAGATAGAGAGTACATGGATTACCCGATTCGACAACTGGAAAATTATTTCGAAATCATTTATGTCGTGGTTGTCGGGCTTTTATTGCTGTTATTTATTGTTCTTTCATGGGTGTTTTTTCGATCAATTCGAAAACGTATTGTACGACTTCAAAAAACAATGGATATGAAAGATCAACGAATTCCAAATAAAGTAACGGTCGGTGAAATTGATGAATTAGGGGAATTAGAGGTATCATTTAATAAAATGATTGAACGCTTAGAGGCTAGCAGGTTGCGGGAAAAAGAGGAGGAAGAGCTGCGAAAAGAGCTGATTGCTAACTTATCACACGACCTTCGTACACCTTTAGCTACTATTCGGGCACATGCCTATTCATTGAAAAACGAGCATATATCATCAGATGGGCAGAAATCCATTGAGATAATTGATAGAAAAATTGATCATTTGCACACTCTAATTGAAAACCTCCTATCATACACGTTATTAACCTCAGGGAAATATACATACAAACCGCAAAACGTTGATGTAAATCGAGCCATTCGCCTGTCACTTTCAGCGTGGTATCCAATTTTTGAAAAAGAACAGTTTATGGTGGACATAGAATTGTTCGAGAAAACCGTTCATTGGCAGTTGGATCCAAATTGGTTTGAGCGGATTCTTGATAACCTGTTTCAAAACGTGGTGAGACATGCGAAATCTGGCCAATATATTCGTATTTTTTGCGAGGAAAACACCATTTATATCAAGGATAGAGGTCCTGGTATGAAAAACAAGTCAGAACAAACAGGTATAGGGATAGGACTTTCCATTATTGAACTGATGACAAACGAAATGGGCATTTCATGGAGTATCGAGTCATCTAGCAAAGGGACAACGGTTAGCTTAACAAAACAATAGGATATACAAAATGAGTACGCTTGGATGGATAAGCGTACTTTTTTGTTTTTAAACAAAATTTAAACTGAATCACCACTTCGATTTAAGTTTCATTATTTATTGTTTAGTTAGAGGTGATAAATATGAATGAATACGTCGTGGAAACTAGTAATTTAACAAAAACGTTTAATGGAAAAGCTGCAGTCAATCAAGTGAATTTATCGATTCCAAAGGGAGCGATCTATGGTTTTCTTGGTCCTAATGGGGCTGGAAAAACAACAGCAATCAAGCTCCTATTAGGATTGATGAAGGAAACAAATGGTTCGATCCGAATTTTTGGAAAAGAGTTAAAAAAGGAGAAACAAACGATCTTACGAAATATAGGGTCTTTAGTTGAATCCCCTTCTTATTATGGGAACTTATCAGCGAGAGAAAATCTCGAGTTACTACAAATCATTTTACAAGTTCCTAAAGAACGGATTGATGAAGTTCTTGCTATCGTCCGATTAGAAAAGGATGCCGACCGGCCTGTTAAAGGGTTTTCATTAGGGATGAAGCAGCGACTAGGAATTGCTTCTGCTCTGATTGGAAGTCCTAAACTCCTTATACTTGATGAACCGACAAATGGCTTAGATCCTTCAGGAATCATCGAAATGAGAGAATTAATTAAAAGCTTACCAGAAAAATATGGTGTTACTGTGCTCGTTTCAAGCCATCTTTTATCAGAAATAGATCAAATGGCCACTGAAGTTGGGATTATTTCAAAAGGAACGCTTATTTTCCAAGATTCTATTGACGTTTTACGCAAGAAATCTGTAAACAAGATTAGAATTCAAACGAACAACCGTGAGGCTGCTTGGAAAGTACTCCTTAATGAAGGATTGAAAGGGAAGGTAGAAGGAGATTATCTTTCATTTAACCAAAGCAGTAATCAAGAAGTTGCTGCCATGATTCGGGTTCTTGTACAAAATGGTCTCGATGTATTCCGAGTCGAGGAGGAAAAGCGCTCACTTGAAAATATCTTCCTTGAAATGACGAAGGAGGAGCAAAGTTTATGATCCTTCGGCTATTGCGTACTGATTTTAAAAAGATATCAATAGGGATGTGGATTCTCGTATTCTTAGGACCGTTCGGTATTTTTGCATTAACGACCGTTAATTATATGGTTCGCTATGACTGGCTGTTTCAGCAAACGGATGATTATTGGCTTCAATTGCTCCGGCAAATCAATCTGTTTCTTGCACCGGCCCTGCTACTAGGAACAACACTACTAGCTTCCTTATTTGCAAACACAGAACATAAGACGAATGCGTGGAAGCAATTGTTAGCCCTGCCAATAAGCAGAGTGAACGTATATGGCTCAAAGTTTATCACGATTAGCTTTCTGTTGTTGATTTCAACAGTGCTTATGTTTATTGGTACGTTGGTGTTTGGCAGCTTATTTGATTGGGAGCAAAGCATTCCGTATAAAGAAATCGCTATTAACAGCTTCTATCCTTATTTTGCCGCGATGCCGATTTTGGCTATTCAGCTATGGTATTCCGTCGCATCATCAAATCAAGGGACTCCATTAACGGTAGGAATAATCGGATCAGTAGTGTCAATGTATTCTTATGGAGGCCCTGAATGGCTGATTTGGAAATGGCCGGTACTTGAAAATAAATGGGATATTCCTGAAATCAGTGTAGGATTAGGAATCGTTGTTGGCGGGGCAATCTTGATCATAAGTCTCATCCATTTTGACCGAAAGGATGTGAAGTAAATGTTCCGTAAACTCATATATACAGAATGGTTAAAGCTTAAAAAATCGAAGGTATTACAAATTTTATATATAAGTCCTGTTGTTTCAACCATCGCTGCTTATTTTAACATATTAGATTCCCCTGAAAATGAATGGATGGGGCCGTTTTTTACCATGATAATGGTTCAAGCGAGTCTTTTCTTACCGCTACTTGCAGGCTTATTTGCTGCTGCAGTTTGCCGTTATGAGCATGCAGAAGGGGGATGGAAGCAATTATTAGCTTTACCAGTCAGTCGGCTTCAAGTATATAGTGCAAAACTGATCACCATTTGTCTATTTGTTGCCCTAACCCAAATTTTATTATTGGCAGGATTATTACTTGTAGGAATATTACACGGTTTTAGTGATCCGTTTCCTTGGCAACAAGTGCTCCTTCGTCTATTTATGGGATGGCTAGGGTGCTTGCCAATTATATCCCTTCAATTATGGGTATCTACTGCATGGTCAAGTTTCGCAGCTCCCGTTGCATTAAATGTGATCTTAACCTTACCAAATATACTGATTGCGAATTCAGAGAAGTTCGGTCCCTGGTACCCCTGGGCACAGCCATTTTTAGGGATGGTATTGGACAAACAATCAGGCTTTACCTTTTCAACCGAAACATTAGTGTTTGTGATTATCGGTGGATTTGTCATTTTTACGTTAGGTGGTATGGCTTATTTTCATCGGAAGGCGGTTTAGAAGTAGTATAACGAGTTTTGCTAATTTTAGTAGTGAGACTTATAGGCAATTATTTATAAAAAGTAGAAGAAGTGAAATTAAGACATCACTAAAATATAATAAATAATTTCGCATTTCCAGTCATCAGATAAAAGAAAGGACGATATGGTTAGGTAAAGGGAGTTGGTTATATGCTAACGGAAACTAAACGAATCGGATGGCTGGAAGGAATTATTGAAGCAGTTCATGACGGAATTCTTGTGATTGATCAGTATGGAATTGTTACGTTAATTAATGAAGAATACACAAATATTACCGGAGTAAAAAAACAGCAAATAATCGGCAAACCATTGGTGGATGTCAGACCCGGGGCATTGCTTCCGACCGTGTTAAAAACAGGAAAGCCTCGAGAAGGTGTTTTTCGTAAAGAAAAAGACAGGGAGTATGTCGTGGATATGGCTCCTATCTATGAAAAAAATGACATTATTGGAGCAGTTTCTGTATGTAAAAGTATTCCGGAAGTTTACGAATTAGCAAAGGAATTGAAAAAAAGCAAACAACGTGTCAGCCAATTAGAAAAAACTGTTGGAAGAATGTATCAAGCGAAATATACGTTTTCAGATATTATCGGAAACAATAGAGCTTTAAAGAAAGTCGTTCATCAAGCAAAAAAGGTTTCTGCTTCGGATTTAAATATTTTAATTACTGGTGAGTCTGGGACAGGCAAAGAGCTGTTTGCCCAAGCGATTCATCAGGAAAGTAACCGTAAATATTATCCGTTTATCCCCGTAAATTGTGCGGCAATTCCAAGTTCTCTGCTTGAGAGTGAGTTATTTGGTTATGAAGAAGGCGCCTTTACCAGCTCCAAGCGGGATGGAAAAATTGGGTTGTTCGAGCTCGCGAATAAAGGAACACTTTTTTTAGATGAAATTGGAGACATGCCATTAGATCTTCAGGCAAAGCTATTGCGGGTTTTACAGGAAGGAACCTTTCGGAAAATAGGCGGTTTAAAAGAACTGCAAACCGATGTGCGAATCATTGCTGCAACAAACAAAAATTTAAGAAATATGGTCCAAAAAGAACGATTTCGCGAAGATCTTTTTTACAGAATTAATACTGTTCAACTTCCAATTCCGCCACTTCGTGAAAGAAAAGACGACATTCCTGAGCTCATTTCCTCGATGTTAACCACTCAATCTAGTCATCTACTCGATGAGAGCGTAAAGAGGATTTTTCTAACATACGACTGGCCTGGGAATATACGGGAGTTAAAAAATACCATTCATTACGCGGTCAATATGGCGGAAGATGAAGTCATTATGATTGACCATCTTCCGGAAACAATGAAAATCCCTAACTTACAAAAACAAAAACATCTAGACAATTTGACCTTCCAATCTTTAGACGACCTATTAAAGGAAACCGAAAGAAAAGTAATTACAGAGACGCTGTATGATACCGGGATTACCGTAAAAGGGAAAAAGCTTGCAGCAAATCGACTTGGGATTTCGCTTGCTTCTTTATACAACAAGATTGCAAAATTAAAAATAGACCTCTAATTCTAAAAGTTTAGAAACAGGTAAAAATGATTCTAGATTTTTAGAAACAAGGTTGTGCCAATGAATAATTCACAAAATTGAATATGAGATTCTATCTTTTTAGAAAAATAGCTGTATAGACACTGTAGAAGTCCTATTTAATAGGGCTTTTTTTATTGGCATATTTATTGCATTTATATTTGTGAGCGTTTTAAAGCAAGGAGATGCTAAGGTCGATTATTGTCATTACTTATTTTATAGGGAGGAATGTAGGACATGAAGAAATATCTTTTGAAGAAACCAGTAAGAACAATATTGGTAGCGTTACTCTTGCTGCCTTTATTTAGCTCAAACTCGTTTGCTAAAGAAGCTGTGAATAATGGGAAGGTTGCTGCGCCCGTTTCCAATGTAGAACCTGGTTCATACTATAGACCGCAAACAATTGAATTAAGCTCTCCAACTCCAAACGTAAAAATTTTCTACACGACAGATGGAAGCGATCCAACAGACAAAAGTCAATTATATTCAGAACCCATTGTCGTTGATCAAACAATGACAATTAAAGCAATTGCAATTCGCGGCAATGTTAACCCAAAAGCGCTAGCTGTTAATAACGGAAATACACAAAGTGAGATCGCTGCATTTACTTTTATGTTTGAAACGAGAGCATCAATAGCTTCTAAGTTTTTAAGCTTTACTTATAAGGAAATGCCCTATCGTCTTTACGTACCAGAGGAATACGAACCAACAAAATCCTATCCGCTTGTGTTGTTTTTACACGGAGGAGGAGAGCGCGGTACCGATAATGAAAAACAACTCATGGCCAATGACGGTGCTGTTATTTGGGCTGCACCTGAAAACCAGGAAAAACATCAAGCGTTTGTTCTTGCTCCTCAAGCACGGAATGTCCCTGACGGGGGGTTCACTGTTACGAGGGATTCAAATAATATTGTGAATTTAAGTCGAGTATTTGAGTTTTCAGAGGATCTGGGTACCGCCTATGACATTCTTCAAAAAGTGCGAAGTGAATATAATATTGAACCTAATCGTCTATATGTAACAGGCTTATCACAAGGTGGATTTGGTACGTTTAATTTAAATATAAAATACCCTGATTTATTTGCAGCGATGGTTCCAATTGCAGGGGGAGCGGATCCGACCCAGGCTCATAAACTAGTTGATAAACCAATCTGGGCTTTTCATGCAGAAGATGATGGAGTCATCCCTGTGTCATTCACAAGAAATATCATATCGGCTATAGAAAATGCCGGCGGTACTCCAACATATACCGAATATCCAACAAAAATGGGCTATAACCATGCCTCATGGGTACCAGCCTATGAAAATCAAGAAATGATTGAATGGGTATTCAACCAAGTAAAATCAAATTAAGAAAGGTTATTTCTTTCACAATAAATGTAAGCGTTTAAAAACAGATGAGGGGGCTTAATATGTTAGCATTCCTAGGTTTTTTAACCATCGCCATCTTTTTGTATATTATTCTATCAAAAAGGGTTTCTGTTATTGTCGCTTTGATTTTAGTGCCGTTAATCTTTGGGATTTTTACAAGCGACCTTGCCAGTCTTGGGGCGATGATTTTAGAAGGGGTCACTGGAGTAGCGCCAACTGGCATAATGCTGGCCTTTGCCATTTTGTATTTTGGGTTGATGAATAATGCCGGTCTATTTGATCCGATTATTTCCAGAGTTTTAAAACTTGTAAAAGGAGATCCATTAAAAATTGTGGTAGGAACAGCAGTGATTGGGATGGCCACCCATATGGACGGTTCTGGCGCTTCTACTTTTCTGATCACCATTCCTGCTTTGCTTCCACTTTACGATCGTTTGGGGATGAGCCGTCTAGTACTTGCCGGGATCGTAGCTCTTAGTGCAGGGACAATGAATCTTGTTCCATGGGGAGGGCCAACTGTCCGTGCAGCGAGCGCTCTTGGCGTCGATGTAAATGACTTATTCAATCCAGTTGTACCTGCAATGATTATTGGACTGATTTGGGTCTTGTTTGTCAGTTATATTTTAGGAAAAAGGGAGCGAAAACGATTAGGGATTCAAGAACTTCAGTATGATTTTAATCAAGAGCTAAGTGAAAAAGAATTACAGCTGCGAAGACCAAAATTGTATTGGTTTAACCTGATTTTTACCGTTTTAACAATTATTGCACTTATAAAAGTATGGCTGCCGCTCCCAATTGTCTTCATGGTTGCGTTTGCTATTGCTCTTATTGTGAACTACCCGAATCCAAAGGAGCAACAAGAGCGAATCACTGACCAAGCAACTGGAGTTATTACAGTTGTATCGATAATCTTTGCTGCAGGAATCTTTACAGGTGTTTTATCGGGAACAGGCATGATTGAAGCGATGGCCCAAGCGCTTGTTAGTTTTATTCCTGAAAGTACTGGGTCTTTTATGGCATTAATAGTTGCGTTAACGAGTATGCCGCTTAGCTTGGTTTTTACTCCAGATGCATATTATTTCGGAGTACTCCCAGTTTTAAGCGAAACCGCGAGTGCTTATGGCATTGCGCCTGCTGAAATCGGTAGGGCTGCCATTTTAGGCCAAATGACGACAGGTTTTCCGCTAAGTCCGCTTACGGCATCGACTTTCCTTTTGATCGGTTTAGCCGGGGTTGAACTTGGGGATCATCAGCGCTTTATTTTTAAATGGGCGTTCGGAACAACGATCGTTATGACGATTGTAGCGTTAATAACAGGAGCCATTTCTTTATATTAATAATCGATATCATATAAAAGGAGTGTTTTCATTGCTTAGAATTGGGTCTGGTGCCGGCTTTGCCGGTGACCGTATCGAACCAGCCTTGGCTCTAGTTGCAGACGGAAATCTTGATTATCTGATTTTGGAGGGGTTGGCAGAACGGACAATTGCCCTTGCTCAACAACAAAAAAGAAGGAATCCGCAATATGGTTACAATGAATATCTTGAAGAACGTATGCGGAGGTTGCTTCCGCTTTTACTAGATAAAAAAGTACGACTCATCACGAATATGGGGGCAGCCAATCCAACTAGTGCAGCGAAAAAAATAGTTGAAATCGCAAATAGTATGGGATTACCATGCAAAGTGGCAGCTGTTACGGGCGATAATGTGTTGGAAAAACTAAACCGGGAATCTAAAGCAATAGAATCAGGCAAACCTCTCCATAACTATGAGCCGATTATCTCTGCAAATGCATACCTAGGGATCGAAGCATTATTACCTGCACTAGCCACAGATGTCAATATTATCGTAACAGGTCGAGTGGCCGATCCTTCCTTGTTCTTAGCACCGATCGTTCATCATTATAACTGGGATCTTGAGAATGACGAATTGCTTGGACAAGGGACATTGGTTGGGCATTTATTGGAATGTGCAGGGCAAGTTACAGGCGGATATTTTGCTGATCCTGGACGAAAGGATGTAAAAGATCTTGCAAATTTAGGCTTTCCATATGCAATTATTGAACCAAATGGCGATGCTATAATCACAAAGCTTGAAAACACTGGTGGCACCGTAAGCTTAGGCACCGTGAAAGAACAATTATTATATGAAGTTCATGACCCAAAGAATTATGTCACTCCAGATTGTGTGGCTGATTTTTCAAGTGTAAAGCTGAAAGAAATTGGACCAAATCAAATTCTAGTACATGGCGCAACTGGAAAAAGAAAGCCTAAACGCTTAAAGGTTTCTGTTGGCTATCAAGCGGGTTATTTAGGGGAAGGAGAGATCTCCTATGGTGGTTCAACAGCTGTCACTCGTGCTGAATTAGCCAAGCAAATTTTAGAAGAGAGACTACAGCATAACGTTCCGCTTCTTCATATTGACTTAATGGGTGTTGACTCTCTTCATCAGAGCCAGTTCGGGAGCTATCATCCCTATGAAGTACGTGTTCGCGTTTCCGCTTTATGCAGGAATATAGAGGAAGCAAAGATAATTGGTCATGAGGTCGAATCTTTATATACAAACGGACCCTCAGGCGGCGGTGGAGCACGGAAAAGAGTCGAAGAAGTCATCGGAATTATTTCAACCTTCATCCAAAGAGAAGACATAACAGTGAAGATGGAAATTTGGAGTGATAGCCATGTGCAAAATAAAATTGGTTGATCTTGCCCATAGCAGATCAGGCGATAAAGGAAATACCTTAAACATTTCTTTAATTCCATACAATGAAGAAGATTACAGCTTGTTGGCGAAAAAAGTTACCCCAGAAAAAGTGAAAGAACACCTGAAAACCATTGTAAAGGGAAACATAACACGTTATGACCTTCCAAGCATCAAAGCATTTAATTTTGTCTGTGAAAATAGCTTAATGGGCGGGGTCACTACTTCGCTAGCAATTGATACTCATGGGAAGAGCATAAGTTCTGCTTTCTTGGAAATGGAGATTGAGTTGGATGATTATTTGAAAAGCTGAAAGTTGGATAGCCTGCTTCTGAAGAGATATTTTAAGAAGCAGGCTTTTTATCTTACTATATGTTTAATAAGTAATGATAGAGCTATGAATGATTATTTCGTTGGATTTACATTGTAGCAAATAAGGATAATAAATAGATAAATAAGGATATAGGAACTCCAATAATAATATCTTATTATATAAATGGTAACCGCTTTCATTAGTTGTTTACAAGGGAAATGAACATAAATATTGGAGGCATTTGTCATATGCTACAGGAAATAAGTAACGAGCTGCTCATTAGTATATACAAAAAAGCGATTATTTTAAGCAAGGATACTAATATAATAAAAATATTAACAGAAGAGATGCAAAAACGAAATCTATTAACAATAAAATGAGACTGCCAAATAAGAATGGCATAAATGAGTTCATTTATTTATTGTAGTCCTATATATTTTCTCTGACAAATAAGCTCGTATTCTTATGTTCTAAGAATACGAGCTTATTTGTATTGATGATCATCAAGGTTTGAGGAAAGTCATTCCAAGCGTATGGCTTTACCGTAAAGAAAACAAAAAATCATTAACCTTCCTTAGAAACAAACTTCAAAAGCGCCCTTACCGCAAAAGACTGATACCTCTCTCTTTTCGTAATAAATCCAAGCTCCCACATAGGTGGAGATGTTAATTTAGTCATCTTAATCGTATTATGATCCATTTTTCTATAGATTGACTTTGGTAATAAAGTAATACCTAACTCCGCTCCAACTAATTCTGTAATTAAATCCCATTGTGAGCTTTCGTAAGCAATGGTTGGGTGAAAGCCTGTTTTCTGGCATTCATTAATAATTAGTTTATGTAAGGCGAATTCACGATTAAAAACGATAAAACTTTCTTCTGATAATTGTTGAAGGTGGACTTCTTCTAATTGGGCTAATTTATGGTTTGTGCTTGTATAAATCATGAACTCCTCTTTTATAAACCGGGTAATATTGAATTTGCCATGATCTGTAGGAAGAACAATGATTCCAACATCAACTTGACCTTCCTCTACTAATTGTTCAATTCGTTTTGCTCCTAGTTCAATTAATTCCAGGGATACTTCTGGATATTGCTGTTTAAATGTTTTCGCTATGGCTGGGAAAAAAAGCGTTCCAATTAAAGGGGGGATCCCAATCTTAATTTTTCCTGTTGGCAAATTGATTAAATCATCTAATAAGATGGATAGTTCATCAGTAGCATCTAATATTTTACTAGCTTGCTTAAGAACAATTTCCCCTGCATCAGTCAACATTAATGTACGTGTCGAACGTTCAAACAGTTCTACCTTAAGTTCTGATTCTAATTTTTTTATTGATTTACTTAATGTTGGCTGTGAGATAAAGGTGCTTGCAGCTGCTTTTGTGAAACTGCCGTAATTAGCTACTTCGGTAAAATATCGTAGATCCTTTAATTCCACTATCGTCACCACTTTATTCTATATTGGAATAAAAAATATAACTAATATTCATTTTACTCATAAGTAACGATGCTGTAAATTAATAAGTAAATATATGGTGAAAATTCTGAATAAACTATAGAGGGGGAGGAATAGGTTGATGGATCATAATGAGGTTGTAATTGTAAGCGCTTTAAGAACGCCGATAGGACAATTTGGAGGAAGCCTAAAAAATATTAGTGCTGTTCAATTAGGTTCATATGTTATCAAAGCAGTACTAAAACAGGTTGGTGTCCGCGGTGATCAAGTAGATGAAGTGATCATGGGGAATGTCCTTCAAGCAGGTCTTGGTCAAAACCCGGCTAGACAATCAGCGTTACTTGCAGGTATTCCAAAACATGTTTCATCTTTTACGTTAAATAAAGTGTGTGGATCAGGATTAAAGGCCATTCATTTAGCAACCCAAGCCATTTTAACCGGAGATGCGGAAATTGTTGTTGCAGGTGGGATGGAAAATATGAGTCAAGCTCCTTATATAACTATGGGAGCTAGAGACGGGTTTCGAATGGGGGACCAAAAGCTCATAGATAGTATGATTCATGATGGTTTGTGGTGTGCTTTTAATGATTATCATATGGGGATTACGGCAGAAAATATTTGTGACAAATATAAAATTACGCGTCAAGAACAGGACGAATTTGCTGCATGGAGTCAACAAAAATCAGCAGAAGCAATAAACGAAGGGAAATTTAAGGATGAACTTGTTGCTGTGGAAATACCGCAACGAAAGGGAGAGCCTATTTCTTTTAATACAGATGAATATGTAAAGCCAGGAACGACAGTAGAGAAATTGGAAAGGCTTAGACCAGCCTTTAAAAAGGAAGGTCGTGTAACTGCAGGTAATGCTTCAGGAATTAATGATGGAGCAGCTGCTGTTCTCATGATGAGTCTTCAAAAAGCGAAAGAACTTGGGATCGAACCTTTAGTCACGATTCGAGCGAATGCAAGTGCAGCTGTAGATCCTAGTATTATGGGGATAGGGCCAGTACCAGCCACGAAAAAAGCATTAAAGAAAGCTGATCTTACAATAAATGATTTGGATTTAATTGAAGCAAACGAAGCATTTGCCGCACAAGCACTAGCAGTTGGAAAAGAGCTTCAATTCTCAAAAGATAAATTAAATGTAAATGGAGGAGCCATTGCCTTGGGCCATCCAATCGGTGCAAGTGGAGCAAGAATTCTTACGACATTAATTCATGAACTAAAAAGAAGAAATGGAACATATGGTTTAGCAACATTATGTATTGGTGGCGGGCAGGGAGTTTCAACCATAATCGAAAACTATGAAATGAGAGGTGTATTGTGATGAAGAAAATATTTACTAGTTTTGAAGAAGCCGTACAAGACATTAAAGATGGTATGACCCTTATGGTTGGAGGATTTGGATTAGTCGGGATCCCAGAGAATCTCATCAAAGCTCTTTGTGAGAAAAATGTGAAGGATTTAACGGTCATTTCAAACAACTGTGGAGTAGATGATTGGGGACTTGGACTTTTACTTAAAAACAAACAAATTAAAAAGATGATCTCATCTTATGTCGGTGAAAACAAAGAGTTTGAAAGACAAGTATTGAGTGGTGAATTAGAGGTGCAGCTAACACCACAAGGATCTTTAGCAGAGAAAATTCGTGCTGGTGGCGCAGGAATTCCGGCTTTTTACACCCCAGCCGGAGTCGGAACTCCAATTGCAGAAGGCAGAGAAACAAGGAAGTTTAATGGAAAGGAATATTTACTTGAAGAATCGCTAACTGCTGATTTTAGTTTAATTAAAGCGTGGAAAGCAGACAAGATGGGAAATGTGATTTACCGGAAAACAGCTCAAAACTTTAACCCAATGATGGCTGCAGCAGGGAACATAACCATTGCCGAAGTGGAGGAAATCGTTGAAGTTGGCGAACTGAATCCAGATCAAATTCATACACCAAGTATTTATGTTCAAGGACTTATCGTTGGCAAACATGAAAAGCGAATCGAACGACTAACCGTTCAAGCTTAAAAGGAGGAGGGAAAAAGATGACGAAAAACGTAAGGGTTCAAATCGCACAAAGGGCAGAAAAAGAAATTCAAGATGGGTTTTATGTGAATTTAGGAATAGGAATGCCAACAATGGTTGCAAATTATATCTCTGAAAATAAAAAGGTAGTTTTACAATCAGAAAATGGCTTATTAGGAATTGGTCCTTATCCATCAAAAGAAGAGGTAGATCCAGATTTAATTAATGCCGGAAAAGAAACGGTAACAGCAATTAAAGGAGCAAGTTTCTTTAGTAATGCAGAATCTTTTGCCATGATACGCGGTGGTCACATTGATTTAGCCATCTTAGGCGGTATGGAGGTTTCAGAAAATGGTGATCTGGCAAACTGGATGATACCAGGAAAAATGATAAAAGGAATGGGAGGAGCGATGGATTTAGTTCACGGTGCCAAAAACATTATCGTCATTATGGAACATGTGAACAAGTCAGGAAAGCCAAAGATCCTAAAAAAATGTTCGTTACCATTAACTGGTCAAAATGTTGTTGATCGAATTATTACAGATCGTGCGGTAATTGATGTAACAAAGGATGGATTAAAGTTATTGGAAGTGGCGAATGGCTATAGTATTCAGGATGTGATTGATTCAACTGAGCCTGAGTTGGTGATAACTGAACAGGTTTTGAGTAACGCATATTAGAAGTTGAATGTTTTTAAACGACTATACACTGGGAAATTGTACAGATATAATCTTCCCAGTGGTTTTTTATTTTTTATGTTGGGTGAACAATCAATTATCTACAGCAAAAAACAGCTTTTGTACGAGGTACAAAAGCTGTTTGATTATGATATTTTATAGTTTACATATAGTCGTATACACAATCTTCAAAATAGAGCCAGTGATAATATTCAATCTGCGGATCTGACATTTGTGCAATTTCTTTCTCATTGAATTTTTGTTTGTCTAATAAATCCTTTACTTTGGATTCTCTTGCTAGTTGGCTCATCTTAAATCCTCCTTATGTATAAGAAGTAACGAAGTTGTTACAGTCTCGGAAACGCTTTCTCTTATTTCTAGTTTTTATTATATATCTCAATTTGAGATTAAACAAATATCAATTTGAGATTGTTTGTTGGAAATTAATATAGAAATGTTATTTATTGATATTTGAGTTAGTTTAGCTAAAGTAAAGGCCGGAAGTTCAACAGAAACAGAGAAAGTAGAATGAGTTTACGTTTCTATTTTTAATCAATCGAAAGTCGAGGGAATCACATACTATTGACAGAATGAAAGGTATGGCAGGTTGACATCAAAAAGATGGTCAGAAGTTTATAAAGCTAAAATCTTATTGGGTTATTTTAAAAATTATGAAACCTATTCTCCATTACTTCGTATTTATTTGAGAGGCTATTGTTTTGTTGTTATTTATAGAAAATGACACAATCAGTTAGTGCTTCGTAACTCCGGCTTTATATTTTTTATTAGAGGAGAGGAAGATGAAACAGGATAAAAATATGAAGACAGAATACAACACTCAAAGAACTAGTGGGCTCTGGTTGGTTTATATAGGTGTTATTATTATTCTTTCTGCTATTACTGGTGCAGATTTGTACATACAACCTTTTATTTTCGGTTTTGGTTATTTGGTTGGATTTATTCTGATATTAGGATTACCCTATGTAAATCGGAAATTAGCTTATGGAAAGAATTCTAAGTTCCAAGAAAGGATGGAAAATGTTTCCGTCGTTTTAAATGTTGTTCTTTGTACTCTTTGTGGGATCTTCATTGGAGTTAGTGATTTAAGGTTATTATGGTTAGTCATTTTCATCATAGTTGGTATTCATTTCTTTGGTTTTTATTTTTCACAAGGAAAATTAATGCTAATATTAGGGGGGTTAACGATTATAAACTCTCTAATTGGAATTCTGCTATTTAATGTTCCGTTCATACTGTTTGCAGTGATTGATGGGATTATTAAATTAACAATTGGCTTTAAAATGCTGTTGATGAGACGACTGGTTTAATATTTTAGAAATATATTTTATACATCTAATTGTATAAATTGGACATTTTTGTTAAAATAAATCTATCTATGAGAGAAATGGAGGTTTTCCTTTTGACAGCATCAATGAGATTAAGATTCCTAGATTGCAATCGTTAATTGAATACGCTTGTGAGGGGCTCTGCCTTTGTTCAGAGCAACGGGATTGGTCTGTCTATTTTTAAGGAAGCCAAAATTTAACGGTTTATTAAAAAGAGGGATACATGTTCCCTCTTTTTTGTCATGTAGGAAAAACTGTGGATTTGTGCACGGCATCTAGCTCCAGCGCCTAGCCCCTCGAGGTCATAAGCTAATTTAGAATTGAAGACAAAGAACGCCTTCTATTCAAAACCATCTTATTGCCCGAGGCTGATCAAGGCGTTTGTGCTTTTGTTTCTGTCTTAAAAATAAGCGTCAATTAAGCGATTCAATATCGATGAATGTGGGTGAAATGTAGATAATTTTAAAAATTTTATAGAAAAGAGTTGTTCATTCATGAGTAAAGATATGAATCTCAAGGAAAATTGGCTGAAGAATATTATTCTCTTTTTAAGCAGTCAGACCATTTCATTATTTGGATCTTCGTTGGTCCAGTACGCGATTATGTGGTATATCACATTAACGACAGAATCCGGTTTAATGATGACGTTATATATCATATGCGGGTTTATTCCAACATTTCTTTTGTCACCAGTTGCAGGAGTTTGGGCTGATCGGTATAACCGAAAAATGCTGATTATGGTCGCAGACGGACTGATTGCATTCGCTACGCTCATTCTTGCGATCCTCTTTTTAATGGGCTATGATGCAATATGGTTGCTTTTTGTAATGGCAGCAATTCGTGCCTTTGGGACAGGAATTCAAACACCAGCCGTTGGGGCGATTTTACCTCAAATTGTGCCGAAGGATAAATTGACAAAGGTCAACGGAGTAAACGGAAGTATTCAAGCAATTATCATGTTTATTTCTCCTATGGTAAGTGCAGCTTTATTGGCAATGGCCTCAATTGAAATCATCTTCTTCATTGATGTCATTACAGCAGTCATTGCGATTGTCACACTGCTAGCCTTTTTGAAAATCTCTGTTCACGAAAGAGCAACAGAAAAACAAACGACAAGTTATTTTAGTGATTTTAATCAAGGCTTACAATATGTGAATAACCATGCATTTCTTAAGAAGTTCTTTCTATTTTTCGCCGTTTTCTTTGTCTTGATGGCTCCTGCAGCCTTTTTGACTCCACTTCAGGTTACTAGAACCTTTGGTGATGACGTGTGGAGACTAACGGCAATCGAAATTGCTTTTTCTATCGGCATGATGGTCGGTGGCGGAATCATTGCTTCTTGGGGTGGTTTTCCGAATAAAGTGAAAACCATGGCATTTGCAAGTCTCATAATGGGGGCCTGCACATTTGCCCTTGGTATGTCTCCGATGTTTTGGATTTATTTGATATTTATGGGAGTGTTCGGGGTTGCTATGCCAATCTTTAATACACCAACAACCGTGTTATTACAGGAAAAAATTGAAGAAGATTATCTAGGTCGAGTATTTGGTGTCATGGGGATGATTTCAACTTCTATGATGCCGATCGGAATGCTTATCTTTGGCCCAATCGCAGATATCATTAAAATTGAATGGCTGTTAATCGGAACCGGAGTATTGATGATCATCTTAACTCTTTTCATGAACCAAAACAAAGTTTTAGTTGAGGCGGGTAAACCTGCTTTGAATGATAAGATGAATAACTAATCATGAAACAGCTCAGCGCAATTATTTGTTCTGAGCTGTTTTTATGTTTTTGAAACTTTTTCAATACGAATTCGTATGTAAAAGTAGAACGTTTTCTCATAATGGAGGTCATCTTAATGAAAGAACATGTTGATCAAATAAATACAGTGATAAGGGTGCTTAAAGGAGAAAAATATAAAAACATCTCTACAATGCTTAATTTAGATAAATGTGAAAGACTTGTTGAAAAGCTAGGTTCTTTAGCAACCACTTGTAAGGAATGTGAGCAATATCTGCTAGAATTTAAGGAACATTGCATTCATATAAACGCGAATAAAGACAAGATTGACAAAACGATCGTTAAACAGCACAAACAACTTCTTTACCAAACCGAAACACATCTCAAGAAAAAACATAAATTTGTGCCGGAGGGATATTATTTTGGAACTTATATGTCGCTTGGAATGAGCTTAGGTATCATATTTGGATTAACGTTATTCGACAATATTGCCTTAGGTTTACCGATTGGATTGTCTATTGGAATAGCCATTGGGTCTGGATTGGATTCAGATGCTAAGAAAAAGGGGAAAACGATTTAGATATTCATTTGAACATCTAAAAGAAATATCTCAAAATGCAAGTCAAATAACCACATAAAACATTATTCCCTATGATTTAGTAGTCGTATATCCCTAGATGTGCGATTTATAGTATAATAATGGAAAACAGATGGCTTTTTAGAGGAGTTATATATATAAATGAAGAAGTTGTATTTTATTTGGCTTGCTATTTATTGCACCGTATGGGCAGTAACTTTTTTTGAATTTTCATCAAATGTAACTGAAGGACAATTAACAGGAATTTGTTTATTCCTTCTTATCATCTTTATTCTACCTCTTTTTAAAGAAAAAACAATTTTGCAAACAGCGTTATTCTCCATTCAAGCTCTATTAACGATCATGATCTTCTATCCCATTAACAATGTGTTCATTCCATATCTATTCCTCATACAATCATTAATCATAGCAGAAGCAGTGTATTATTTACCTCGTTTGAAAAGCTTGATTGTGCTGGTGATTCAACTAGGTAGTTTGACATGGATTGTTATAAAGGCAAACCTCACAACTTCACAATTACTGTGGTGCAGCCTTTTTTATCTGTTAGTGAATCTTGCGATGTTTCACTATCAATCTTTACATAAACGGGAAATAGAGAAACAAAAAAAGAACGATGCTTTACTAGATGAATATAGAAAGATGAAAAGGCAGCTCGTGACAGAAGAGGAACAAGCAAGACAGGATGAGCGAATGTTAATCGGTCATGAAATCCATGATTCTGTTGGGCATAAACTCACAGCACTGATTATGCAGCTTGAAGTATTTCGCTTACATGCAGACGATAAGGTCAAAGAAAAAATCGAAAATATTCAAGAGCTTGCCCAGCAAAGTTTAGAGGAAACAAGACGTGCCGTTAAATCGTTTAAGCAACAAGAAGTCGGTGGATTACAAGGTGTGATCCGATTAATTCGTAAATTAGAAATGAAAAGCTTTATGAAAATAAATTTCACTGTCAAGCATGGTGCATTTGCTGCACCGTTAACAGGTGAGCAGTCTTTTGCGATCTATCGTGCAGTCCAAGAAGCACTAACTAATATTATGAAGCATAGTTCTACAAGAGAAGCACATGTCATGTTTGAATCACCTGGCGGAAGTATTTTTCGGTTTGAAGTGACAAATCTAATGACTTCAAACACTGATTTCCAAGAAGGGTTTGGGTTGAAAGCGATGCGAGATCGATTAGAAAAAGTGGGAGGGTCACTTGAAATCGATTCTGATGAACGCCAATTCATCGTCAGAGGGAGTATTCGATTAATTGAACGGAGAGGGTTAAATGATTAAAGTACTTCTAGCAGAAGATCAAGTGATGGTTCGACAAGGCCTAAAGGCTATGATCGAAACAGACGTGGAGATTAAAGTAACAGGTGAGGCGGATAATGGCAAGGAAGCAGTAATTCTTTGTGAAAAGCAGGTTTTCGATGTAGCTATTTTAGATATACGCATGCCTGAAATGGACGGGATTGAAGCAGCAAAGGTTTTACGATCACGTTTTCCTCAAATAAAAATACTCATGCTGACCACTTTTGACGATAATGAATTTGTGATGGAAGCCTTAAAACTAGGGGTAAGCGGGTATATGTTGAAAAATGGGGATACGGAATCACTGATTCGATCGATAAAAAGTGCCTTAAGCGGCGGCTTATCACTTGAGGATCAAGTTGCGGCAAAAGTCATGCCTGTTTTACTTCAAAACCAAAAGGAGAAATCGGTTGATCCGAGCCTAACGCCAAGGGAAAGAGCAATCTTGAAGTGTATAGGAGAAGGACTGAATAATAAGGAAGTTGCAGAACGATTAGGACTATCGGTTGGAACAGTCAAAAATCAAACCAGTCACATTTTAGATAAATTGGAATTAAGGGATCGGACACAACTAGCGATTTACGCAATTCGCCATCGGCTTGTGTGAGAAGTGAAAAAAGTGACAAAAGTAATAAGCGTCATTTCATACAGTGACCAGAGTCAGTAGTGGCTTTGGTTTTTTTCGTTTAAGATGCAATTACAAGTTATTATATCTAAGGAAAAAGGAGGAAAAGTGATGCTTGAGACAATCAATTTAAATAAATCCTTCAAAGGAAAAACAGCTGTACAAGATGTGAATGTCTATTTGGACAATGGCGAATCAGTCGGTTTATTAGGACCAAATGGGGCTGGGAAATCAACAACGATCTCAATGATGTCAACCTTGATTAAGCCTACAAGCGGAGAAATAAAGCTGAATGGGGTAAACACCATCAATAAACCAGAGGAAATCAGAAGAATTTTAGGTGTCGTACCTCAGGAATTAGCGCTTTATCATGAGCTGTCAGCCTATGAAAACCTTAAGTTCTTTGGTTCCATTTATAAAATGAAGGGAAAAGAACTGGAAAAAAAAATCCAACATGTTTTAGAAATTGTTGGACTGGAAGATCGCCAAAAGGATTTAGTCAAAACGTTTTCAGGCGGGATGAAGCGAAGGGTTAATATTGCTGCGGCATTATTACATCAACCGAAAATTCTTATTTTAGATGAACCGACTGTTGGAATTGACCCGCAATCCCGAAACCATATCCTTGAAATGGTTCGCCAGCTTAATGAAAAAGAAGGTACAACGATTTTATACACGAGTCATTATATGGAGGAAGTAGAACAACTTTGTGATCGTTTGTACATCATGGACCATGGTGAAATTATTGCCTCAGGAACAAAAGCTGAGTTGCTGAGCATTTTGTCAACAGAAGATACGATAAAAGTAGAGCTAAGCAAAATGGAGGGTAATTTTATTGAGCAAGTCAAGACAATCGAAGGTGTTCGTAAAGTAGAGGCATCACATGTACAAATGAAGATTATCGCGAAAAAAGGAAGCAATTTGATTCGTGATCTCGTTCACCTTGCCGACCAACACCATATTCAAATGATAAATTTTCATACGGAAACTCCTAGCTTAGAGGATGTATTCCTTCATTTGACTGGTCGAACATTACGAGACTAAGGAGTTGGAGTCATGTTAAGTTTCATAAAAAAGGATTTGTTACTTTTTTGGCGTGATCGGAAGGAGCTTATCACGGTATTATTGCTTCCAATCATTTTAGTCCTTGTGTTAAATTTTGCTTTTGCTGGTTTATTTGGAAGTGAAGATAAGAAAGAATTGGATTTGCAATTAGCGGTTGTGAATCAGGATGACGAACAAAAAGCAATGACAGAATTAAAGAAAAGATTCATCAATGAAGCGTCATTAGGTGAGGAGAAAGTGGCGGAATTAATGGAACGATCTAGTTATATACGACCCGTTTCAATGTTAATGGATTATCTTAGCAATGAGGATTTGAAGGAATGGGTAACAGTTCATGAGCTAGAGGAAGCTGAGGCAGTGGCCAAAGTCGAAGCTGGGGATTTAGACGCCATTTTATTCATTCCGGCTGGTTTTACTGTTGATAGTATATATGCAGCTTTCATGGGAGATCCACCAGCTACCACATTAAAATATAAAATTGAAATGGAAACAAATCATAATAGTACTTTACATCAAATAATTCATGGTTTTATTGATCAGTTGAATTATCAGTTTTCCCTACAGAAAGTTGGGGGTGCTTCACCTGGGGAAGTAACACTTCCGGAAGGAGGATTCGAGAAAGTAGGAGTAGGTAATAGCTTTACACTCACTCAATATTTTACATTTGCGATGGGAGCTTTGTTCGCCTTATTTTTAGCATCTACAGTCGCAACGAAGACGGGGGAAGAAATTAGACAACAGGTTTTTGATCGGATTTTATTGACAAATAGTCCTCCCATGCACTTTCTCATTGGGAAAATGGTCTCTACGTTTTGTTTAGCTTGGTTACAAATTATGTTCGTATTTGTTTTATCACATTTTATCTTAGATGTATTTCCGGATCGGACGATTACCTTCTGGTTAGGTACTATAGGGATTGTTACATTACTCTCATTGACAATTGCTGGTTTAGGCGCAGTATTTACGACCGTTTCACTAAGAGTAACAGATATCAATGCAGCAAATGGGATTTTTATGTTCGTTATTTTATTATTTGGGATCATCGGAGGAAACTTTGTTCCTGTCTATTTATTACCTGACTGGCTGCAACAAATCGGGGAGTGGACACCAAATGGTCTATCTTTAGTTATGCTTACAGATTGGTTTCAATTTGAGGAATTATCCTCATTAGTTATACCAAGTATATTCCTCATTGTGTTCTTTTTCTTATGCACGATTATCGGTTTGATCTTCTATCCAAAAAGGGGGGAAGCATAGTGAGTTCAGTCATATGGGCACAATTTGCAAAGGATAAACGTAACCCTTTCGTTATTCTATTATTTATCGCTGGAAGTATCATCGCTACCCTTTTATTTGCTGGTGGTGTTCATTCACCGACTACCGTTGCTATTTTCAGTGAGGAAGAAAATGCAACAGAAATCGAGAAGAAATGGGAAGAGCTGTTAAATGTAGATGATTCATTTCAGTTTGTCGTAGTGGATCCCGATCAAGCACGTGACGATGTACGCGATGGCAAGATGGATGTGGCAGTAAAGGTAATGGAGATGGATTATCGATTAATCGCAACAAGTGAACTTCCGTCTGTGTCTTATGTACAACAGCATGTTGAAAAGGTCTTTCAACGGGAGGCGCAAATTAGCGCAATTGTAAATACTGAAGGTGACGAAAAGGTTCGGAACGAAATCGAGAGTTATCTTGCACATTCACCTTTTCAGTTAGAAACTCAAGGACTTGATAGTGAACAAGTTCCAAGTTATAACATGAGTACACAATTATTATTTGCTTTCACCTTTTTGATTTCAATGTTTATTCTTGGCTTAAAGGTTAATAATGTGACACATGATAAAGTTTCTGGTATTTGGAATCGAATGATTTTATCACCAATAAGTAAAACAAGTATGTATTGCGGATATATATTCTATAGTTTTCTGATTACACTATTTCAAGTTGTTGTTGTGGTATTCGTGTTTAAGTATGTGATGAATTACGATGTAGGGGATCATTTATGGCTGATAATCTTGATTGCTGCGTTTTTCATTTTTAGTATGATAAGCATTGCGATGTTAATGACAGGATTTGTAAGGACACCGGAGCAATTTTATGCGATTTATCCATCATTGATCCCTCTTATTCCTCTTGTTAGCGGTGCTTATATGATGCCGGGAACGATTACGAATCCAGTATTATTGTTTATTGCTGATCTATTTCCATTGGCGCATGCTATGGACGCTATTATGTCAGTCATTTTCTATGATGCAAGCTTAAAAGATGTGATGATCTCGTTATTGTTTATGTTGCTGATTGGAATACTGGCCATGGGATTAGGAATTAACCTAATTGAGCGCAGAAGCAGGTAGTTTAGTGATGTTGTGAAGAAGGAATTTTGATCCCTCTTAAAGAAAGGTAAACTGATGATTATTTTTTAGGAGGAAACAGGCTATGGTGAAACAAAGAGTAAGCTTGCTAACAATAGGTGCGTTTGATTTACCAGTTCTTCGTTCGTTTTATCAAAAATTAGGTTGGGAAGAAACAGAATTCAGCTCGGATAACTATGCTGCGTTTAAAACAGCAGGCGTCATCCTCTCGATTTTTCCAGTTGAAGAATTAGCGAAAGATGCAGGAATTGAAATTTCACATAACAAAGAACAATTCCGCGCAGTTACATTTGCGATTAATGTTGATCATCCGGAAGAAGTCGATGCAACAATTGAAGAGATTCGTAAAATAGGTGGAAAAATACTAAGAGAGCCAAGTGATGCTTTCTGGGGAGGAAGAACAGCATATTTTGCTGACCCGGAAAATAACCTTTGGGAAGTTGCATGGAATCCTGGGGCCGTTTTTGATGAAAGAGGAGCGATGATTTCTTTTTAAATACACAAATAACAGACTTTTGTGAAAAGGAGAAACCACATTTTAGTTATTTAAAAATGCAGGTTTCTTTTTTGTTTCTTAATATTTTAGAAATCAAATTGATTGTTGCACAACAATAGTGTATGATACATAGTATAAAACATATACTGTATGACATATAGTAACAAAAAAAGAGGTGGGTGAATGAGTAATTTATTACAATCACTAACAACAGAGCTTAGAAGAGGAACACTGACATTGGCTGTTTTAAGTCAATTACGAACCCCTCAATATGGGTATTCTCTTGTACAGATATTGGAGGGGGCAGGGATTCCAATTGACCAAAGTACGTTATATCCATTACTTCGACGATTAGAAAAACAGGAGTTGGTGACAAGCAGTTGGGATACGTCTGAAAGTAGGCCTCGTAAGTACTATGAGTTAAGTGAAATTGGTGTAGAAGTATTTTTACAGTTAAAAAAGGAATGGATCACAAATTCAAAAGAGCTTTACAACCTATTGAAGGGGGAGGAAGACGATGAGTTTAATTGAGATTTATATTCAAGAAGTGACGAGAAGGCTGCCTGAAAAAAATCGTGAGGATATAGCACTTGAATTACGGTCAACTATTGAGGATATGCTGCCTGATGATTACAATGAGGATGATGTAAAGGATGTTCTAAAAAAATTAGGGAGCCCGGTCACTTTAGCTAAAGGGTATAGGGATCAGCCGATGCATCTTATTGGTCCACGTTATTTTGATGTATATATGACGCTACTAAAAATGATTTTACCAATTGCCGCTGTGATTTCGTTAATTTCGATGATAGCTGAATATTTCTTCGGATATACAGGAGACGAGGCAATTCTTAATGGTGCATTGCATTTAATTGGTGAAGGCATATGGAGATTGATTGAGGTGGGTATTCAAGTATTCTTTTGGCTTACACTGACATTTGCGATTTTAGAAAGAACAGATAAAGGAAAAGACGAACAACCATTGACTACAAGCCTTCAAAAATGGACACCTGATGATTTGAAAAATATCACTTATGTTCCCAAGAAAAAAGCGATCTCGAAGTTTGAAGTCTTTGGAAGTTTTATGTGGATTGCGATTTGGTCAACACTTTATTTTTATGCGAATCAACTACTAGGTATCTATGAAAAAGCTGGAGATAGGCTTGAATTTGTGAATTCGGCAATGAATCAAGATGTATTGCTACAATATTGGCCATTCGTTGTTTTCTTGATCGGTCTCGAAATCCTATTATCCCTATACAAACTGATTAAGGGACAGTGGACAAAAAGAATGGCCCTATACAATGCTATTGTTGAACTTATTGGAACTGTAGTCTTTGTTGTCATTTTAATAAATCCAAATCTATTTACTCAAGATTACATTATCTATATGGGGGATTTATTTACAGTGAGTGCTAATCAATTTAAAACATCACTCATTGGTGGCGTACTTCTAATCTATGTCGTGTCGGCTGCCTTTAATGTGTATGATGGATATCGAAAGGCGAGTAGTGGTAATAATCTTAAAGAAAATGGAAAAAACATGCACAAAATGTAATTTTAAAAATAAAAAAGCAAAAATTCCTTATTCTAACAATAAGGAATTTTTGCTTTTTTATCATGGATCAAGAAAAGCTACTAACTCTAACAAATAAAAATGTAGAACGTATAATAACACTCTCAACCACGAAGATCTCTTGTATAAATTTACTTAATTTGTGTATTTTAGAAAATGATTTTAAATAATTTATCATAATTACAGAGGAGACAGACATTTGAAATTCAAAGTAATGACGTTTAACATACATCATGGCGTGGGGATGGATAAAAAATTGGATCTGCAAAGAATAGCTAAAGTAATTGAAGATAGTGATGCAGATATAATTGGTTTAAATGAGGTTGATAAACATTTTTCTAAACGTAGCCTCTATAAAAATCAGGTTGCATCGCTTGCAGAACAACTAAATTTAGAGCATGCTTTCAGTCCGTCTCTCTCTTTGAGATCTAAAAATTCAACAACGCTACGGCAATATGGAAATGCTCTGCTGTCAAGATATCCAATTATATTAAATAAGAGTCATTCTTTTAATTATGTACCAGGCCTTATTGAGGGAAGATCCTTACTTAACGCTACAATTCAAATACACGAACAGTTATTTCAAATTATGGTCACCCATTTAAGCCTTAATCCGTATCTCCAAATGAAGCAAATTGATTATATTTTAAATCAGCTTCATCATTATCCACATCCAACTATTATTATGGGAGATTGGAATATGAAGCCTAAATCAAGACAATGGAGGAAAATAACTGATAAGGTACAAGATACTTGGCATATGGCAGGAAAGGGACTAGGTAATACTTATCCATCAAGACTCCCAAGGGCAAGATTGGATTATATTTTTCTTAGCTCTGAACTAAATGTTGAGAAAGCAGAAGTTATTAGTAAACACACAAATGCTTCTGATCATTTACCATTATTAGCAACAATATATCATAATTAATCGTAAAATTTGTATTACAATCAGTTATTTTTCTAAATATTAAAGTAGGTGTTCCACGATATAGCTTGCACTTGCTAATGGATCTATTTCCTTTTGAAATTCCCTTATTCTTTTTTGCAAATACTCCTTTTCCTTCGAAGAAAAGAGTATTTTTTCGACGGCAAAATTGATGTTTTCAATGTCATCAATTTTTATTGCCAAACGATTATTTACTAAATAATCACAGTTTTTTTCTTCGTGACCTGGAATTGGTTGATAGATAAATAAAGGCAGACCCTTTGCTAATGCTTCATAACAGGTTAAACCACCCGGTTTTGTGATAAGTAAATCCGTTGCTTCCATCCATTCATCAATACAATCAACAAATCCTAATATATGAATATTGGGATGATGAAATCTTTCATCCCTTAAAAAGGAATTTCTTAGCAATTCATTGTTACCAGTACATATGATAATTTGAATTTTTCCTTTCCATTTTAATAAAGCACGGCCAAGCTTCTGAATGCCACCTAATCCAAGTCCGCCTCCCATAATCATTAGAGTGGGTATATTTTTTAAGTTTAATTTCTTTCGCATCTCCAGTTTATTTTTTCGAACCCAAAAATTGGATCTTATAGGCATACCGGTAATTGCAATTCGATTTTTTGAAATGCCCATGTTTATTAATTGGTTATACACATCTTTGTTTGAAACCAAATAGGTATCTACCTCAGTATGAGCCCATGCTCCATGAACATGAAAATCTGTTACCATTGTACAAAGATTAAACTGATAACCCATCTTCTTTAATCGAGATGCAGTTGAACTTGTAAATGGGTGGGTACATACAATAAGTTGGGGACTTTCATTTTCAAGAAGAACTTCAATTTGTTTGTGAATCAGCTGGTGAATGACGTACTTTTTCCAATTTGAAAAGGGGATATTTTGTTGGTAAAGATAAATCATTCTCCATATGGAAGGTGAATGTACAATCATTTTTAGATATGAATTAACGATAACCTTAGTGATATGAGGATTGAGAGTTTGACCTAATTCGAAAATACTTGCATTGACAGAAGGGGCAAGGTGAGAGATTCCTTGCATCAATGCTTCTGCCGCTTTTGTATGACCGTTTCCAATGGCTTCTGAGAGTATCAATACTTGTTTTCCCACGATTTACACCCTTATTTTTCTTTTTTAAATGATGGAGATAGGGACTAATGTCTTTGTTTAGAAAGTCCCTATTAATGCAAGATCTCTATTGATTATTATTGTTCTTATTACACAAAATATTTTTGGTAAAATCTAAATCATTAAGATATTATTATGGATACCATACTAGAACATTTCTAAATTAAAGATAATAGCCAATCTCTAATATCTAATATACGTGCATTTTTGGGTTTTGTATTTGTTCCGGTTACAATCATGGGAACTAGTGAGTCTTGTTCATGTAATCCTCCGTGGCTGGCTCCTCCTATATGAGTTGGAGATCCTTCACCAATAAACTCATGTCCAGGTTTCGCGCTAACTACAAGATAATCCCCTTCATGGGAAAATAATGTTGTGTAAAGTCTTGCTAAAGCATCTGGATAGATTCCATAGTTGACGGTTTTTTCATTTATTGAAAGATCTAACAGTTCAATATCACCTTCTATAAACCAAGATTGTCCATATCCATCGATTAAATCTCCCTCGGGGTGAAAAGTGAGCTGTCCATCATGCATACCGGAGATGACAGTAATTGAATTTCCTTCTTTCCATGCGATAACATCGATTCTCTTATCTTTTTGCATGATTTTCCCAAGTTCTTCTAGTGGTACATTCATAGAATCCAAAGTATAAATAAAGGCCATCCTTTCATTCACACCAAGAATTACTTGATCTGAAGAACCAATTCTATTCTTTAATTTCGGAATTTTATACATGGATAACAATTTTCTAAGATCTATCAATGCAAGGTTACGATCTTTATCAATCCATGCTTGACCATTATCACCTAGAATAATCCATATATGATCAGTTAATGCTTCCTCCCATGTTCCATAGGTGTTAAGGATACTTTGAAGTTGCTTGTCTACTTTTTCAATTCCTTTCGTATCCATTCTTCCATTTTTATGTATACGTTGATCTAAATCAGGAAAGTAAGCAATTGTAAGAGCAGGAAGCATATCCTGTTCAATTAGATATTTCAATTCTTTTGCTGTAAATTTGTCATTAAACCCATATTTCTGCCAAAATAAGGAGTACCTTTTTGATGGATTAAGTTTTTTCATTGCCCCATAGGAAAATACATGTGGTGCATATGCGAATATTTTTCTTCTCATTCCTGTAACGACTGACATAAGGAAAGGAAATGTGATTTGTACAGATTCATGACCCCTATACATTAGAGTATTGATGGATGCGGTTTGAATATCCTGATCCTTAAGGATTTCATGAATCGTCTTATGCTTTTTGCTTAGATGGCTATGATTCAAATTGTAAAAAATATCTTCCATGGACTGTTTTAATCCTAATTTTACAAGTTCTCTAACATGACCTCCGTAATTAATAATCCGATTTTCTTTCTTATTAAACCAAACCAAACCTGGGATTTTGTGTTGATCACTGTAAAGTCCGGTTAATAATGTACTATCAACGTTAACAGACATTGTTGGAAAAGGACTTACAACATTTGGAATGTTATAACCATTCTCAATAAAAAATTGGAAAGCAGGAGCTTTTTCATTTTTGATCGCTTCCTTTAAAGTTGTATTCATTAACGTATCAACTAACAGCAAAATAACCTTTTTCTTATCTGATTGATCTGTCATTATAACTCTTCCTTTCAGAAAACCATTTCGACTAATAATAACTTTAACAGCAGAAATAGAAATTTTAGTTACTTTTATTTTTCCCAGTTATATTTCTAATTAATATTGACAAAATTATTTATTTACAAGATTAGAAATCATTAACCCTTAATCTGGTGTTTTTCAAGTATAAATAATAAAGTATAAATAAATGCCTTTTAGCGCAGTAAATTTGAATATATTAGCTAAAAATTTCACATAATAATATCTTAGATTAATATTTGGGGTGACTAATATGAGCAGAATTGCAAAAACTCCTCAACCTCCTTATTATGCTGTGATATTTGCTTCACAGCGAAATGAAGGTGATACAGGTTACGGGAGAATGGCTGAAAAAATGGTGGAGTTAGCTTCTGAACAAAGTGGGTTTCTTGGTGTAGAAAGTGCTCGTGATCATGAATTGGGAATTACAGTTTCTTACTGGGAGTCATTAGACGCTATTAAAAATTGGAAGGAACATGCAGCACATAAAATTGCACAAGAACGAGGTAAAAATGAGTGGTACAAGAACTTCGCTATGCGTGTTTGCAAAGTAGAAAGAGACAACTTTTTTGAAATTTAAAAATTAAATTAACCTATCTAAAAATTACATAAAAACGAATGTCTATTAACACAACAGCTGCATACAAGAAGGTTAAATACATTTTTCGGTAAAGTTATTTTACGAAAAGGCAGTTTGTTGAAATAATTCTGTATACATTGGAAAATTGGGTAACATACTAGGCAAAAAAGGAATGAAGGATGTTAATATGAATCCGATGAAACCAATTAATTTAAGTTCAGTCCAAACAGATACGAGCGAAAATTTGACATCAGCTGAAATGGGAAAACTTTGGGCTACTTATATGGGAAACAGTATGGGATATTGCATTTTAAAGTATTATCTTCAACATGTTGAGGATGAGGATATTAAAACTTTATTAGAAAATGCGTTAAATTTAAGTGAAGAATTTATGAAAACTATTAAGGATATTTTTACGAAAGATAATTTCCCTATTCCTTTTGGGTTTACGGAAAAGGACGTAAATTTAAATGCTCCTCGTTTATTCCTTGATCAATTTTATGTTCATTATTTAAAATATACTTCAAAAGCTGCAATGAGTATTTATAATGTCGCGATACCTCTTGTCTATAGGAAGGATGTAAAAGAGTTTTTTAGATACTGCATGGATTCTACTATGGATTTAATGGACCAAATCAAAGATATATTGATGAATAAAGGATTTTCCATGAAACCACCAATAATACCAACTCCTGAAAAGGTAGAATTCGTACATCAAGATTTTTTAAATGGATTCTTTGGACATATTCGACCAATGCATGCATTAGAAATTACTCATATGTACGATATCATTGAAAGCAATTCAACGAGTAAGGCTCTAATACATGCATTTGCTCAAGTAGTAAAGGATGAAAAGATTCGGAAATTGTTTCAAAGAGGAGAAGGCATTACGACAAGAAGTATTGAAAAAAATATGGAAATGCTGCGAGATGAAAATTTACCATCTCCATCATTTCTTAACGATTTGGTAACATCATCCACTTTTTCTCCTTTTTCTGATAAGCTCATGCTATTTCATAAGATGGACATGTTCACAATAAAAATCAGAACCTTTGGAAATGCAGCAGCTGTAAATGGAAGGCATGACATTGGGCTTATGTATACGAATGACTTATTAAAAAATACTAGCTTCGTTCAAAGTGCAGCTAAAATTATGATTGAAAATGGCTGGTTTGAACAACCCCCAAGTGCAGCTGAAAGAGAAAGTTAGTATATATAGTAATATGAAGCTCAAAAGAAATATTATTATGGTACAGAATTATTTCCGTATTTTAGAAATTAATATTGATGAGTTTTATGGTTTTATTAATAACTAAATGAATTAATAAGGGAACTTTGCCAAACAAGGTTCTCTTTTTTGATGATAAGGTAGAAACACTCAATTGTCTCCATGTACAAAAAGAATAAAAAAACGTTTTCTCGTGATTATATGGTAAATTAGTAGATAAGGAATTTCTTATTTCTCTTTAATAAGACCAAATGGTGAAATAAAATTTTACTATTTTTTGATAACGCTTCCGTAATGTTCACTTCAAAGCAAAATATAAAAAAACGGGGAGTTCTTTATATGAAGTGGTTTGCTCTAACTAGTATCAAGAAAAAACTTCTAGCAGTCTATCTTCCGCTTATCATTGTACTAAACATCATCATTTTATTTGTTGCTCATAGTTTTTTTTCTTATGAAATGGAGCGTGCTTCACATAGGCATGCAAAACAAACAGTTGAAGTAATAAATCGGCATTTGGAAACGTATCTTGAAGAACTTGAGCGTCTGAGTCTATTTCCTTATTTCCACAATGAAGTGATGGACATTTTGAGGAATACGAACCAAAATCTTTCTCAAAGTGAGAAATACAAAGAGTATAAGTTCTTTGAAAATATGTTTAATAATATCATGTTGAATCCGCGGGAAGATTTACTTAATGTCTCTTTATTTCGCGAAGATGGAAGGTACTATTTTAACTCAAGAGTTTATGTCAATTTAAATCAGGATTATGATTGGAAAAATTCAGATTGGTATAAAAGGACAATAGAAGCGAACGGAAATGTCGTATATACTCTAAATTCTAATCAAGATGGAAGATTTACCGTCCTGCATCACGATTTATTCCTCATTTCACGACTAGTAAAATCAGAAAATGGTAAAAACCTTGGAACTATATTAATAGACGCAAATTTTCAAGGGATCGCCAATATATTAAAAGATGTTGGACTTGGAAAGGATTCAAATGTGGTCCTCAGGGATGAGAACGATAATATTATTTTTTCACAAAACAAATTGTATTTAAAAGAAATACAAGCAGCTGATAATCTAGAATCAAATATCTTAAAAATAAACAATGAAACGTTATTTCTTGAGAATCTCATCTCTGAAAAAACGGGTTGGAAAGTGAGTGTCATTATTTCTTCGGATGAAATCTCAAATTCCTTTGTAGTCATTAGAAAAATTGTTCTCATCATGCTTATTTTATTTGGCGTCGTTACAACACTCGTAACTTTATGGTTTTCAGAAAGTCTTACACGCCCAATTAGAGAATTACGCCGAAAAATGAGAATGGTCGAGAATGGGAATTACGATGTTGCTTTAGAAGTAAACAGCCAAGATGAAATTGGAAGCCTAGGACATACTTTTAATAGAATGAGTGCTCAAATAAAGGAATTAATTCATGAAGTTTATGAGTATAACATAAGACAAAAAGAAGCTGAACTAAATAACCTAAAGATGCAAATAAGGCCACATTTTCTCTACAATACTCTGGAAGCAATCCGATCACTAGCGGATATTCATGATAATAACGAAGTTGTTGAAATGACAACTAGTTTAGGCTCAATTCTAAGATATAGCATTAAAACACATCAAAAGTATGTTCCATTAGAAATGGAAGTAGATTATGTCCAACAGTATTTAAATATACAGCAAATTATGGTTGGTGATTCTATTCAAGTCGAATATGATATTGAATCTAGTATTCTACAATATTATTCAATACCATTATTGTTTCAACCACTTGTTGAAAATGCATTTCAGCATGGGTTATATGGAAAACGAAAAGGCGGTTTAATTCGAATTGCAGGAAGGAAGGTAAACGATGAGCTTCACTTTTTGATATCCGATAATGGAAAGGGGATTTCCAGTGAACGATTGATGCTTATTAATAAAGCGCTGCAAGTACCAAGTACAGTAAAAAATTCTAAATCTCCAATAGGCATTGGTTTAAGTAATGTAAATCAACGAATAAAAATAGTATTTGGTGAATCTTATGGCTTATTTCTGAAACATAATCCTAAAGGTGGAACATTAGTTCATATTAAAATTCCATTAGTTAAGATGGAACAAGAACATGATAAGGTAGGTGTATAGTAAATGCCGAGTTATTTGATTGTCGACGATGAACCTTTAATTCGAAAGGGAGTTAATAAGTTAATATCTCGTGTAGCACCTGAGTGGCATGTCTGTGGTGAGGCCTGGGACGGTCATGAAGGGATAGAAAAGGTAAAGAATTTACACCCTGATTTAATATTTTCTGATATCAGAATGCCTGAAATGGACGGGCTTACAATGTCCAAACAATTAATCAACCAGGGGATTTCTATTCCGTTCGTTTTTTTAACAGGTCATGACGAATTTGCATATGTACAACAAGCACTCAAAAATAACGCATTTGATTACTTACTAAAACCTATAAAAGAACAAGATGTAAGACAATTATTTGATCGATTTGATAGAGAGTATGGTGTTAAAAGCCAGCTTCAACAAAAGGATATGTCAAGGTTAAAGCAATATGAATTTTTTCTATTAAATGCCCTTGAAAGTAAAAACACACAGAGTCTCGAGACATTTGAACAATGGTATCGGAAATTAGAAGATATTATTACGCTTCGTGCTTTTGTTAATTTGACCATACGGGTTGTTAATTCCTATTTATTAAAATTCAATATCATTGGATTTGAGTATAAGCCAATTATAAACGAAACGAATGCATTAAATGTCATTAGAAAATTACAGGAGTATTGTTTGTCAGAGCTTCAAGCTGTACAGACTAATAAGACGAACCAATTAATCGAAAGGGTAAGGGAATGGATTGATGAAAATATAGATAAATCGATCTCGTTATCTGATGCATCAGATCTCATTCATTTAAATCCTACTTATTTTAGTGAATATTTTAAAAAGACTACAGGTGAAACATTTAGTCAGTATGTCATTCGCTGTAAAATAGAGAGAGCTAAAGAGCTTTTAACTGACTATTCCCTGCGTGTATACGATGTAGCAATAATGGTTGGTTATTCGGATCAACGACATTTTAGCAAGGTTTTTCAAACAAAAGTTGGAATGACACCAACAGAATATCGAAACAAGGTCTTAGGTATTCGCAGTTAAACCATCATGATTATTCATGGTGGATTTTTTCTGGCTACATAAAAAAGTTCCGAAAACAACCACACTAATTCTTAAAAGCACCACATTTCGGATTATTTATCCTGCTGTTACAATTTAGAAGAAGTTAAAAAAGGGATGGGGGAAAGGAAGATGAAGACAGTTAAAAAGCTAAGTCCTTTATTCATTGTTTTATTTTTGGTAAGCGTTTTCACATCTGCGTGTAGTGGAAATGAAGAAACTTCACCGGCTTCTAGCGAATCTTCAGGTGATGAACAAATTGAAATTAGGGTTGCAACATGGCAAACAGAGGAAACGGCAGTTGAATTATTTAATAAAGCAAAAGAGTCATTCGAAGCTGAGCATCCAAATGTAACGGTTAAAATCGAAGCAGCTCCATATGAAAACTATATGACAAAGCTTCAAACAGAGCTCGCAGCTGGAAACCCAGCAGACATCATTCAAGTAGGTGAACAAAACTTCCAACGTTATATGGAAAAAGGGATTCTTGAGGACTTAACACCATTGGCAGAAGGTTCATTCGATTTTGATTCAGAAATTATTCCTAATGTTAAGGAGTTAATGCAAGTTGATGGTAAAAACCCGGTAATGTCAGTAGGTGCAGCTACAATCGGTGTTTACTATAATAAAAAATTGTTCGATGAGGCGAATCTTCCATATCCTCAGGATGGTTGGACGTGGGAAGAATTTGTAGAACTTGCAGAAAAATTAACAATTCGTGATGGTGATAAATTCGTACAGTATGGAGCAAATTTAAATCTTGGAAAAGACTGGATAGAACCCTTTATTGTTAGTAATGGGGGAAGCTACCTATCAGAAGATGGAGCTACATCTAATGGTTATTTAAATAGTGATGAAACAGTTGAAGCATTTCAAAAAATTTCAGATTTATATAATGTATCCAAAGTCGCTCCTAATCCAGCAGAATTGGTTGCACTAAAAGGTATCGATTTGTTTGCGACTGGTCAAGTAGCGATGAACGTAAACGGAAGCTGGGCACAAGCGGATTTACAAAAAAATCCTGATATTGAATTTGGTGTTGTATCACTTCCAACTATGTCAACTGGTAAAAAGACTTCATTAATATATACGTCAGGTATGGGTATTTCATCAAAATCAAAGCAAAAAGAAGTTGCATGGAAATTTTTACTTGAATTAACATCTCCTGAAACAGAAGCTGGTAAGATGTGGGCACAATCCAATTTAGCTGTGACAAATAAATTGCTTGAATCGAGTGCACAAACTGAGGATCCATATTTAGGTGTCTTCGTTCAACAATTAGATCATGCGATTGAAAGCGCTTATTTTCAAAATAGCTATTGGGGTTCTGTAGGGGATAAATTGCTCGCTCCAGCGATCCAAGATATGTTACTTGATCCAAAAGCCGATATTAAACAAAAATTAACGGATCTTACGACACAGATCGATCGAGAACTCAAACAACAAGCGGAATAATTTTTTGAATGGTGGTGGGAGACATCCTCTCGTCACCATTTTTTAGAAAGGTAGGTATAATCATGAACTATCCGTTTCGACTTGGTTCTAAAGGGAAAGGGACCTTAACATTTTATTTACTCATTTCCCCCTGGTTGATAGGACTTGCGGTATTTACACTTGGTCCTATTATAGCTTCACTTATTCTTAGTTTATTTCAATGGGATATGGTTTCTCCAGCCAAGTTTGTTGGATTTAGAAACTTTAAAGAGATGTTTACTTTGGATCCCCTTTTTTGGCAATCATTAAAGGTTACTGTCATATACGTTCTATTTAGAGTTCCATTATCGCTTGCAGCCGCACTAATCTTAGCGTTGATGATGAATCAAAAGATACCGGGAATTGGTGTGTTCAGAACGATCTACTATCTACCAAGTGTCATAAGCGGTGTAGCTGTATCAATGATGTGGATCTGGGTATTTAATCCAAACTTCGGATTAATGAATGGCTTCTTAGATTCGATTGGCATATCAGGGCCAGGGTGGTTCTCAGATACTAAATGGGCACTTCCTACAATGATCATCGTGTCATTATATTCAGTTGGTTCAACAGCGATTATTTTTTTAGCGGGTCTAAAAGGGATCCCAGATGTTTTATATGAAGCAGCAGAACTTGATGGTGCTTCTAAGCTTCAACAGCTTTTTACCATCACAATCCCTCAATTGACACCGACTATTTTATTTAACGTTATTATGCTAACGATAACTTCGTTTCAAATTTTTACAGAAGCACTAATCATTACAGGCGGCGGTCCTGCAAATTCAACCATGTTTTTTAATTTATATTTGTATCAAAATGCCTTCACTTACGGACGGCTTGGTTATGCTTCAGCCCTAGCGTGGATTTTATTTACCTTAACATTTATTTGTGCATTTTATATTTTTAAATCATCACGTAAGTGGGTTTATTATGAAGGGGGTGAACAATAATGGCAATGACCAATCCAGATTTGGAGAAGAAGACCTTACTTCTTAGCCAAAAAAGAAAAATAAAACGTAAACGTTATACCCCTTTACAAATTACAGGTTTTATCATGCTATGTTTCTTCTCGGTATTGTTGTTGTTCCCTTTGGCATGGATGTTGTCCACTTCATTAAAGGCACCTCATGAAGTAATGAGTTTAAATATTCAATTTTTGCCAGAAAAAATAATGTGGAGCAACTATGCGGATATTTTTGAAAAATACCCGGTTTTCCTATACACATGGAACACATTAATTATTACGGTTATGAGTATTATCGGTAAGTTAATCTCTTGTACTCTTGTTGCTTATGGTTTTGCTAAATTTAATGCACCTGGTAAAAATATTCTATTTATGCTGTTGCTATCTACGATGATGATTCCTTGGGCTGTAACAATGGTTCCATTATTTATCATATTCAAAGAAATTGGTTGGTACAATACGTTACTTCCATTATGGGTACCATCTTTCTTTGGAGATGCTTTTTCAATCTTTTTATTACGCCAGTTTATTATGGGTATTCCTCGTGAATTAGAGGAAGCTGCAAAAATGGATGGCGCTGGAGTATTACGTACTCTTTGGAGTGTTGTAGTGCCAAACTTGAAACCAGCACTAGCTGTAGTTGCAATTTTTTCATTCTTCTACACTTGGAACGATTTTCTTGGCCCGCTAATTTTTTTAACTGATCCTGAATTAGCAACATTGCAGCTTGGCATTCAATCTCTTCGAACACAATTCAATGTTGAGTGGCAATATATGATGGCTCTATCAATCGTTTCTATTATTCCGTGTTTAATTGTCTTTTTCATTGGACAAAAGAAGATTGTAGAAGGTATTACAATGACGGGTATTAAGTGAGGAACCGATTATCCTACTAATCTATAATGAGGGGGAAAAGATAATGAAATTTGGACTTGTCGGCCTTGGGTGGCCCGGACAGCAGCATGTTCGAGCGATAAGAGAAAATCAAGATGCTGAATTGTCTGCTGTTTGTGATTTAGATGCTGAAAAACTAAAGGAGTTTGAAGGAGAATGTAACACTTTTTCAGACATCAACGAGTTCTTTGCCAAAGGAGAAATGGATGCCGTGATCTTAGCGGTTCCTCATCAACTACATGCCTCTTTGACAATTCGAGCACTTAATCTTGACAAACATGTGCTTATTGAAAAACCGATGGCACGTACAAGTGAAGAATGCAGCAAAATGATCGAAGCAGCAGAACGAAATAACAAAACATTAATGGTTGCACAAAACTGGCGATATACTCCATGGTGTGTAGCTGCGAAATCAATTGTAGACAGTATGGAATTGGGGGTCATCCAAGCGGTTCGAACAGAATGGTTACTTAATTTTAGACCTTCTTTTCCAAAAGGGAGCTGGATCTATAATGGAGAATTAGCAGGCGGGGGGGCAATCACCAGCCTAGCGATTCATAATGTAGATGCACTTCGATATATAATCGGTGAAGTTGAAGAAGTCTACACAAATCAACGATACACGGATGACTGGTCTTCTAACGGTGCAGAGAACTGGGCGATGTGCCAATTCAAGTTTGAAAATGGTGCATTAGGCCATTTATTTACAGGCTATACACCTTTTGATCCGCCGGACAATGGCATGCTGTATATATACGGGGAAGATGGCACAATGTTCTTTGGCCCATACCAAGGGAAAACTGGGTTATGGATTCGTTCAGCAAAGCGTTCATCACAGCAAAATACTGACTATGAACGTGTGGATGTAAAAAATTTAACACAAGGTATGGTCACTCATCCACAAACAAACCAACTGAAACACTTTATTGAAAGCATTACCAATCAAACACGGCCAGAAACAGACGGTCAAGAAATCATAAAAACAATTGAACTTGTAGAAATGATGTATGCTTCTGGCAATAATGGTGTGCCAGTAAAAAAAGATAGAAAAATAGGTCCCTTATTATAGGACTAGAAAGTGAGGTCTCATATGGAGTTTCAATCAACCTATTACGAAAATGAGTCGCTTTGGGAAGTGAGGTTGGGTTCTACCAAAATATTAGAATATGTTTATGGTGCTGCGGAAGATCCAAATCCTTCTTTTCGTCTAGTCAAAACAAAGGGTGGTCATACAATTACCCTTTATCGCCCATGGGATCATCCGTGGCATCCTGGAATGTTTTTTTCTTGGAAGTATATTAATGGTTTGAACTTCTGGGAATCTATGTATCACGGGAAGAAAAATGTTGCTGTTACAGAGTCATTTGTTCCTATGGAAGGAAATATAGGTTTTGAGCAAAAGCTTTCTTATCTTACCTATGAGGGAAAGAAGTTATTAAAAGAAAATCGAGTGGTCCGAATCGAACACGGTGATGAAGGTTACCTAGTGCATTGGCAAGGCTCTTTTGTTCCTGAAGATGGACCCGTTACTCTTGATAGAACCGAGAATACAAAAGAATCGCCTTGGGGAGGATATGCTGGATTATCATGCCGGTTAAACCGCAACTTTCTTGGGCCGGTGATTACAACAGATTTAGGTGTTTATGCTGCAGATGATGCGTTTTCTAAATCATTCAAATGGTGTGATTATTCGGGAAAGCTTGACGGCTATATTGAAGAACAATGGGCTGGTATCTGTCTGATTGATCATCCGTCAAACCTGCGGCATCCTTCACCGAAATTAATCTATGACTATAAAGACATGCAGTTTTTGTCAGCAGGATTCTTATTTAATGAGCCGTACGTGTTAAATATAGGAGAGACTTTACAATTAAACTACACATTTTATGTTCATGACGGTCAAGTACAGGAAGAAAAATTAAAAAAGATTTGGAAAACAATATCAGGTTAAGCATTTATTCAGTATCTATGAAACATTTTATAGGAGGAATATAAGATGACGATCACTGTAGGTTGTTTTGCGTTAGTCGATCCGTTTTCTGTGTTGGAGCATCAATTAAAGCGCATCCATGATTTGGGCTTTCAATATGCAGATATAACAGATAATCGTGATGGAGGACAGCTAGGTGTTGAATTTGGTTTTGCCGCAACAGCCAGCCTGGACGGCAATCCTTACGATTTGAAACGAATGTTTGAAGAGCAGGGTTTGACGATTACAACATATTGCGCACACGCAAATCTATTAGATCCAACCGCACCTTGGCGTTATGGAACTTCCCAGATTATAAAGGCTATACGTGCAGCGGCGGCAATTGGAGTAGAATACGTCGTGACAACCGAAGGAGAACCATCCACAGAGTTTGGCCATAACATGACGGAGGATCAGAAGGTTTTCACGGTGATGGAAAAGCTTTATGAACCTTTACGGATTGCGAAGGATCATGGTGTAACCTTGTTACTTGAGAATCATGGGGAATTAACTGATTCTATTTCCGGCATGGAAAAGCTCATCCATGGACTTGGGAATCCTGATCATCTTGGAGTAAACCTTGATACCGGAAACTGCTGGCTGGGCGGAACAGATCCAGTGGAAATGACGAAAGTATTTGCTAGTAAGATCAAGCATGTCCATTGGAAGGACCTTCCGAAAGAAATGGAGGCACAGCGGGGAACCGTATTTGGTTGTGGGATGAGCACGATTGCCCTTGGCACAGGTGCAATCGACATTGCAGGTGTTTATCAAGAACTTGTTAGTGGCGGTTTTAACGGTCATACAACACTGGAAATAGCTGGAGATGAAGCGGTCCTACAAAGTTATGAATACCTTAAATCACTTGGTGCTAAATAACGATAGCAGGCAGGTTTTAAAGCCTGCCTGCTTGTTTGCTTTTTAAAATAAAAACGAAAGGTGGAGGTATTTTCATGGCAGAAAACTATCAAACTTTAAAAGAAAACTTAGCTAAGGGCTGGAATACATGGAATACAAGAAGTGTTCTTTCACATGTATTATTACCTGAAGGGTTTGCTATTAATATTGGGATTAAGGAATATTCTGAAGGAGCCTATTTAAAGGAAGCATTAATAGGAAGGTTAGAAAGGGGAGCAGAGACGGTTATTCCCAGCTCACATGCCTACGATGGATCTTATACATGTTTAAAGGTTGCATGGAAAGGGATCGAGCTAAAGGTTGAATCAGCTCACATAAACGAAGATCTAGTAATTTTGGTTACACCACTTCAACAAACGAGAAAAACCCCCGCTTTAATTATAGAGTCCGGGGTGTTATGGAATAAGGAAGGATATGTTTCACAGGAAAATGGCCATTTAATCTGGACATCAAATAAACGAAAAGTTACTGGTTATGGAATTGGTGAAATTGCAGTAGAGCATAATGTTCAAACCCAGACACCCTATATCGCACTTAAACTAGATTCAATTGTTGGGTTTTCAACTGGATTATATAGAGAAATAACTGAGATTCAGAAGATCATTGATATGCAAAAACAAAAGCATGAAGAAAGAAAGGAATTGTTTGGAGGTTTAAATGATGTTTATGACGCCCTTCAAACCTGTATGGCATGGGATACAATTTACGACCCTTCACATGACCGTGTTGTTACGCCTGTAAGCCGAATTTGGAATTGCAATCATGGCGGGTATGCATTATTTTGCTGGGATAATTACTTTGCAGCCTACATGGCATCTTTAGATCATAAGGCGCTAGCATATGCAAATGCAATAGAGATAACAAGGGAGAAAACGGATGCCGGATTTGTTCCAAATTGTGCATGGGGAACAGGTTTTAAAAGTCTTGATCGCTCCCAACCGCCTGTTGGTTCCCTTATTATACGTGAGTTATATCGAAAGTTTGGTGATAAATGGCTTCTTGAAGAGGTTGTGGACAATCTTCTTGAATGGAATCATTGGTGGTTTGAAAATCGTAAAAACGGTCCGCTATTATCATGGGGATCGACACCTTATAAGCCGATATTTGATAATTATTGGGAGACAGCCGGAGTGAACGATACGTTCGGTGGAGCACTTGAATCAGGTTTAGATAATTCCCCAATGTATGATGAGATTGCTTTTGACCCTGAAAATCACATGATGAAATTGCATGATGTTGGCCTAAATAGCCTTTATATTATGGACTGTAACACTCTTGCCGATATTTGTGGGATTTTAGGTAGGAATGAAGAAAAAGCAATGTTAGAAAATAGAGCAAAAATAATATCAAATCTTTTGCAGGACCTATGGGATGAAAAGGAAGGCTTTTATTATAATAGATTGACTGACAATGGTGAATTCAGCCATCGCATTTCACCGACCAATTTTTATGTTCTACTAGGAAATGTTCCTACACAGGAACAAGCGGAGCGTATCATAGATGAACATTTTTTTAATGAAAATGAATTTTATGGCGAATGGATATTACCTTCTATTTCACGAAATGATAAAGCCTATCCTGATCAAGAATATTGGAGAGGAAGAATTTGGGCACCAATGAACTTTCTTGTCTACTTAGGGTTAAGAAATTATAACCTTCCTGAGGCTAGAAAAGATTTAGTCCGAAAGTCTAAAGACTTATTACTAAAAGAATGGAAAGAGCATGGTCATATTCATGAAAATTACAACTCTGATACAGGAGAGGGCTGTGATAAACGGACGAGTGATCGCTATTATCATTGGGGTGCTTTATTAGGGTTGATTTCATTGATAGAGGAAGGATATTTGGAAGGATGGGAGAAGAAGATAGAGACAGAGAATTTAACAAATAGTTACAAATAAATTCGATATGGAATTCGTCTAATTGTGTTTGCTTGTAAAAAGGAATAGGGATATAAAAGAGACTACAGGAATTTTATATTTTCTGTAGCCTCTTTATATCCTCATTCTACAGCATTAAGTAATTCTTTTTTTATGACTAAGCATTTAGGACTACTCCTTACGGTACTATTAACTCTATCAGATTCAAATAAAAGGTAATACTTTTGTATCATTATTCCTTCTCTATGTTATATACTCTCTCATTATTAGAGACAACAATCAGCAGTCTTGATATATTAAAAGTGTCTTACAAATAAAGGGAGGTTAAAAGATGGGGAAATGGTATAAAAAGTCGGCCGCATTTATTACTAGTTTAGTAGTAGCGGGAAGTTTATTTGCGGTTCCAGTTGGAGCAGCACCTAATACAGCAATTCCTGCTGTTGAAAAAGCTTTATCAGTTGAAATCGAGGAAGCAACCATCTTTGAATTGCAACATGAGATGCAAAAAGGGGCTCTCACATCCGAGGAGTTGGTTCAATACTATTTGGACCGAATTGATGAATACGATGATTCTATCAACTCTATCATTACAATTGATGATGATGTTCTTTCAGAGGCAAAGCAACTTGATGTGGAACGAAAGACAGGAAAAGTCCGTGGTAGTTTACATGGAATTCCCGTTATTTTAAAAGATAACTATGATACATACGATATGCCTACTACAGCTGGATCATTATCTCTTGAAGGGTCAATTCCTTTAGACGATGCTTTTCAAACTCAGAAGTTAAGAGAAGAAGGGGCCATCATTTTAGGAAAAGCCAATCTTCATGAATTTGCTTTTGGCTTTCAGACCTACAGTTCTTTAGGTGGACAAACGTATAATCCATATGATTTAACAAAATATCCCGGTGGCTCTAGTGGAGGAACGGCAGCTGCGGTAGCTTCTAATTTTGCAACGGTCGGACTTGGGACAGATACGGGTGGGTCAATTAGGATTCCTTCTTCATTTAATAACCTTGTTGGAATTCGCCCAACAATGGGGCTAGCTAGCCGTGATGGCATCATTCCACTTGCGCTAACACAGGATGTTGGTGGACCAATAGCTCGTACTGTTGAAGATGCAGCTGTTGTTCTCGATGCCATTGCTGGTTATGATCCAGCTGATCCTGTTACAGAAGAAAGCATTGGAAAGGTTCCTAAAACCTATACACATTATCTTAAGAAAAATGGGTTAAAGAATGCTAAAATCGGGGTTGTTCGAGATCTATTTGGAAATGACCTGCAAGTAATTAAAGCGATGGACCAGGCCATTGCAGACATGGAAAAACTTGGTGCTGAAGTATATGAGGTGACAATCCCAAATCTTAATGAAATTCTTGCCTACCCAAGTTTAAGCTCGTATGAATTTAAGTCTCAATTGAATGATTATCTAGCATCACTTGGACCTGATGCACCTGTGAAATCACTGACCGATATTATTAATAGCGGAAAATATCACCCAAGTTTGAAAAACTCATTAATCTCAAGGGATAATATGGGACCATTAGAGACGAATGAGGAGTATCTTGATATCATGGCGAATCGTCCAAAGCTTGCAAAGGAAAGCTTAATGACAACCTTCAATGAACATGACCTTGATGCACTAGTTTACCCTACATCAAATGCATTGCCAGCAACTGTAGGTGGAGGACAAGGTGCAGGTAATGCGAATCGATTAAGTCCGTTCTCTGGATTCCCGGCTATGTCGGTCCCAGTTGGATTTAGTGATGATGGGTTACCAATTGGAATGGAGCTGCTAGGTAAAGAGTTTGATGAACCAACTTTAATTAAGTTAGCTTACTCTTATCAAGAAGGAACGAACCATCGAGAAGCACCTGTGTTGCAATAGATTAATAGAAGTAAGCCAATCATTTACGGATGATTGGCTTTTTAGTTTGCTGTTCAATATGCAAAGCCAAGGTCACACATATGGGGATTACTGTATATGGTATAATCAAAGTAACTTAATATTAAAAAAATTTAAACTTGGTGATATCATTATGATAGATTTTCTCTCTAGTTTTCTCCTAATTTCTAGTTGGCTTTTATTTGCTATAAGTGCATATCTGTTGTTCTGGGCAATAATAATGCCTATTTTGGGGTTTATTCCTTTTTGTTTAGTTTTAAGTGCTGGCTTTTTATGTTTTTCTTGTTCTAAAAAACTTGATAGTAGATCGAAAACTACGTGATTTTTAACTCAAAATATAACAACAAATCCCTTGAGTATTATTCTTAAAAAACGGTTAATTTATTTTAATGACAATTAATCTTCTATTACTGAACAAACAGGAGTGTTTCTACATTTAAGCTAGTTCATTTGTCTTATCTAAGGAAAGCTTAGTTATAAACATTCAATAAAAAGGTTGGTTGCTAGTACCAACCTGATAAATTACTCAATAATTGTAATCTCCATTTTGCTGTCCACTTTCGGTAGATAATGAAACTCCCATCGTTTGCAATGATTTTTTTGCTTGATTTAAATAGGATTCTGCTTGTTCTTGCCATTTGATAATTACTTTCATAAACAGCTTATATTCAGGGCTTGCATTTTCCTCCATCGTTTTTAAACCATCACGTACTTTTTTATCTTGATTTTCAGCATTTTTTATACAAGCTGCTAGTGTTTCTACAATGGATTGTTGTTGCTCTCCATTAACAAGTCTCTGTGATGAACCTACTGCAGTAACGCGATGATAGGAAGCAGGAACTAGATGATCATGCATTTCGCGATTCCCTTTTAAATCTTTGGTTTCTGGTATATGGAAAAGTTCAGAGCTCATAGCACAAACCATTTCTTCAGCGTATAAACTTTGGTTTAATAAATGTAAAAGATGTCCCCAGTTGTTCACTCGATAATAATAATATGGATACAAAAAAACAACTCCTTTTTCAGTAAATTTGAACCCCTATCTTTATAGTTATGATTTAGTATCGAAATTAATGAAAGTATATAATCCAGGGCGGTAAGACTTTCTCCTTACTAAGCCAGCAATATAGTTAAACTTTAATAGATAAAAAGTTCCTGCGAATATGAATGAACATTAAAAAAACGGAAATAAAGGAGTGGCACAATTGAAGAACATTTATATTATCAGGCATTGTGAAGCTGTAGGGCAGCCGCCCGAATCACCACTTACGGAAAGAGGTTTAAAACAATCCAATGATTTAGCTGATTTTTTTGATAATATTACAGTTGATCGCATCATTTCAAGTCCGTATAAGCGTGCTATTCAAACAATACAACCACTTGCAAATCAGTTAAATATTGAGATAGAAATAGATAGCCTATTAAAAGAACGTGTACTCAGCACTAACCAACTTTCGGATTGGTTTGAGAAATTAAAACAAACATTTGAGGATTTTCATATAAAGTTTGAAGGTGGAGAGTCCAGCAAAGAGGCGCTAAAACGAATAGTAGAAGTTGTTGATAACGTTTTGAAAAGTGAATTTGAAAATACCATCATTGTGACACATGGAAATGTAATGTCTTTACTATTAAACCATTATAATAAGGAATTTGGTTTTGCTGAATGGTCCAGTCTTAGTAACCCTGACATATATCTTTTAAAATCTGATGGCAATGAAATCACTTTTGAACGATTATGGAGCTAACACTTAAAAAGTTTTGTAAAGGGGTCTGACTTAATGAACTGCTGCAGTCCTCATACAATAGTGGGTGAGACCAATTTTCTTTAAATTCTATTATTTGTAGCATTAAACTTCACTTAATCTTTCTTTAGAGCTTCAAGTTTAATGACTTATCTCTTGTTTTTTATACGAAAATTAAGTAAACTACCTTTAAAATATTAATATCTTTCGGGGGCTGGTGGAAACTGGCTGAGATTGCAACTATTCCGTTGCTGACCGTTTTAACCTGTTGGATAATGCCAGCGTAGGGAATGTGAGTAGTGAAACTATGAGCACTTTGCGCTTGCAAAGTGCTCTTTTTATTTTTCTAAAAAATACATAGCAAATTGAGTACATCCCTTACGTTCAACTAAGAATGATATCAAGAAAGAGGGTATGACGAATTGAGACAAGAAATCGTAGATCGTGTTCTGCATTTTATTAAAGCTAAGGATTCTTCTGAAGAAGCCTTTAATGATCTAGCATTACAATTATTTCGTTACCAATACACAAATAACACACCATTTCAAATGTATTGTCGTCAAAAAGGAAAAACACCTAGAATGGTTAGAAATTGGAAGGATATCCCTGCAGTACCCATTAATGCATTTAAGGAGCTCACCTTAAGCTGTGAGGACCCTGAACAATCAGAGGATGTGTATATGACTAGCGGAACAACGAAAGGCATTAGAGGGAAGCATTACCATCCAACATTAGAGGTTTACAATCAATCGATGTTAAAAAACTTTAAGGACCGTTTTATGAAGGGGCATGATCGAATAAAAATGGGTATCCTCTTTCCAACTGAAGAGGAAATGCCGAATTCATCTCTATCACATTATCTAGCATTAGCATTTAAAGAATATGGGACAAGTGATAGTCAATACTTTGTCAATGATCAAGGCTTGCAAGTTGAGGAATTATTGTTTGCATTAGAACAAGCTGAAAAATCAGGTCAACCATTTGCCCTCCTCGGTGCATCTTTTAGCTTTGTTCACTTGTTTGATGAATTACAAGCAAGGGGAAGATCATTCCGCCTTCCATCAGGAAGTAGAATTCTAGATACCGGCGGCTTTAAGAATAAATCAAAAGAGCTTGATTTAGAGACGTTTTATACTCAACTTTCAACATTACTAGGGGTTGAAAAGTCAGATTGTATCAATATGTATGGAATGACTGAACTTAGTACGCAATTTTATGATAACGGAAATAGCATGGTTCCATCAGTAAAATCAGGTCCACATTGGATTCGTACAAGAGTGATCAATCCATTAACAGGGGAAGACGTTGCCAAAGGAGAAAAAGGTGTCCTTGTTCATTGTGACTTGGCAAACTTCAATTCAGTTACAACCATTTTAACTGAAGATCTTGGAGTGGAGAAAGAGGAAGGCTTTTTATTATTAGGTCGAGTACAAGGAGCAGAGGCAAAAGGATGCTCAATTGCTGTAGATGAGTTTATAAGGGCTGCAAAGGGGCCCATTCAATGAACGAAATAGCAGGCTATCTTCCTAGCTCCCTCGGGGGAGAAGTAGAATATAAAACGTTAACTTTTGAATCTGATACTGGAAGGTTAGACGTTCAGGTTCCTCTATTATCACAACAACAACTCGATGAAGTGATAGAAGGAGTTAAAGAGTCATCTGTTTCAGTGCTTAAGTCAATGACAGTAACACAAATAATAGAAATAATTGATAAGGTTATTGAGCAGCTTCTAGATCGCTCTAATCCCTATCGTCAAAAAGCCGAAGAGCTCCTGCCAATTGTCACAGGATATGACAAGGAATTAATTAGAATCGGATTAACAAACTATTTAAAAACATTTCGCAAACAGAATTTGCAGCGTTTTATCGTAGAGGATTTTGGTAATCCATTGCTATTAGACGATTTTCAGCCGAGAACGAAAAGAGGGTTCTCTAAGGCTGTGGGGGCAAATGTAACAGTTCAAGTCTGGGCTGGGAATGTTCCTGCGCTTCCGCTTTGGAGCTTCATTTCAAGTCTGATCGTTAAATCAGGCACCATTGGCAAACTACCCAGTGCGGAACCCTTATTTGCAGGCTGGTTTGCTAAGATGATTGTCGAAGTAGAGCCAAGACTTGCCGATTGCTTAGCAGTCATTTGGTGGAAGGGCGGTGACGAGGAAAAGGAGCGACGTATTTTTCAACAAGCAGATATTGTGCTTGCTTATGGTGGAAATCAAGCACTGGAATCAATCAAAAGCCGTATTCCAATTACCACACGCTTCCTGCCATTTGGTCACAAAATTAGCTTTGGTATTGTTTCAAGGGTTAGTCTCGACTCTCGTAAAGTATGGAAAACGGTTCGGGATGCCGCGTATGATGTGATTCGATATGATCAACAGGGTTGTTACTCCCCACATGTGTTTTATGTGCAAAAAGGCGGGAATGTAGAACCGAGAGAGTTTGCTAGATATTTAGCGCATGAATTAGAAAGCTTTGCAAAGAGGTATCCGCGCAGAAGTCTTTCAATAGAAGAAGCAGCAACTCTTGCCGAATGGAGACAGAAGGAAGAGTTTAATTTATTTACGAACCAGGATAAAGAAATCCTTGGAGAACAACATAATGCCTGGGCGGTTGTTTTTGATCGGGACGATCGGGAATTAACACCAAGTTGTTTAAACCGTGTCATCAGAGTTGTTGAGGTGGACGAGTTATTTGATATCTTGCCATACATTGAGACTTCCCGATCATATTTACAAACCGTTGGGATCGCAGCTTCACCAGAGGAGCTCTTTCAAATCTCTGACTTATTAGGAAGTGCGGGTGTAACACGGATAACAGGTCTTGGAAATATGACATCTCCAGAAGCAGCGTGGCATCATGATGGGCGTTTTAATTTACTAGATTTAGTGAATATGGTTGATCTTGAACACCATGCAGAGGAATATGCAGAAGATCTTGCTTCTTATGTAGATTAGGAGATGACAGCATGAGTTTTTTAAAGATGGACAACGTAACCTATAGTTATGAAAATGAAAAAACAATTATTAATCAAACAACTTTGGAGATAAAAAAAGGAGAATTTCATAGTTTATTAGGTCGAAGCGGGTGTGGGAAAACAACATTATTAAAAATAGCATCAGGGCTTCTGCAACCAAACAAGGGAGCCGTTTATTTAGGAAATAAGAAAATCATTAAACCTTCTGCTGAAATTGGTTTTGTTTTTCAAGCTCCGACACTTTTGGAGTGGAAAACAGTCATTGATAATGTACTGTTGCCAATTTCACTAAAAAGAAAACCGACCAAACAAGACCGTGAAAGAGCAGCGACCTTATTGAGGATGATGAGGCTACCTGATTATGATCATTATTATCCATCAGAACTATCAGGAGGACAGCAGAGTAGAGTTGCGATTGCACGTGCGTTGATTCATCATCCTTCGATGTTATTTTTAGATGAGCCTTTTGCAGCATTAGATGCCATAACTAGGGAAGACTTGCAGGACGATTTACTAGCACTTTGTCAGGATCAAAAGATGACGGTGTTATTTATTACTCATGATATTGCTGAAGCAGTCTATTTATCGGATCATGTTGCAGTCATGGAGTCCGGAGAAATTACATTTGAATTAACTGTGTCACTACCGAAGCCGCGGAAAGCGTCTGATCGGTACAGCTTTTTGTTTAATGAGCATTGCTTAAAGGTAAGAAATGCCATGAATGGAGGGAAAGGATGAAACATTTCAGACTTTATTCATTTTTACTGTTCCTTTTCCTCATGATCATATGGGAGCTTGTCGCAGGTACGATGTCAGAGCTTATTTTACCGGCTCCTTCAGTGGTCTTGTCTGTTCTATGGGATGGAATAGTATCTGGTTATCTCTTGCCACATCTTTATCGTACATCTTTAGAGGTTATTCTAGGACTTTTCTTTGGAAGTCTATTAGGTTTAATCGCGGGTATTATCATGGGGGAAATACAATTCTTAAGAAAAATTCTTCTTCCATATGTCATTGCAAGTCAGGCTGTACCAAAGTTGGCGCTGGCACCGTTATTTATTTTATGGTTTGGCTTTGGGATGACATCTAAAGTCGTTATCACGGCGCTTATATGCTTTTTTCCACTGCTAGAAAACACGATTACGTCTATTCAACAAACAGATCCAAATAAAAAAGAACTATTTCGTGTTTTACATGCAACGAGATGGCAAACATTACTTCATCTTAAACTTCCGTCAGGCTTACCCAGTATTTTAGCCGGATTTCGTGTCGCGGTTGTATTAGCGGTTGTTGGAGCAGTTGTTGGTGAATTTATTGGAGGCAGTGAGGGACTAGGAGCAATGATTATTGCTTCACAAGGGATGATGGATACACCTCTGATGTTTGCGGTTCTAGTATTACTTACACTTTTAGGGATGGTTCTCTATGAAGCAGCCCGGTTACTGGAAAGATGGCTTTTAAAGCCAAAAAAGAAGGAGAAAAAGAACAGAATATGAAGAAAATTATGATGGTTTTTATCTTAACATTCGTCACGGTCTTAACAGCATGTAACCAAGGTTCAAATGAAACAACACAGGATAATCCAAAGGCAAAAGAGGAAACACTGGAATCGATTCGAGTCGCAAGCTGGAGCAAACCAATTTCAGAACAAACCAATCTGCTTGTAGAGGAGGAAAAAGGGTTTTTTAAAGAACAAGGGTTAAACATGACCTTTATTCCTGGTGCAGGTGGTGGAGATGCTATTAAAAATATTCTATCTGGTCAAGCTGACATTGCTTTTACTGATCCAGGTTCATTATTTTTCGCCTTAGATCAAGGGGAAAAACTAAGAGTGATCTACAATATCTATCCTCAGAATGTATTTAATATTGTTTCATTAAAAGAAAAAAACATTAAGAAGCCAGAGGATTTAAAAGGGAAAACAATAGGTGTATATAGCCTGTCAAGCGGAACAAGACAAAATTTATTAGTATTACTGCATGAGGCAGGCTTAACAGAAGAAGACGTGAAGATTGTTGAAACCGGGGTCTTAAACTTTGCTCCGTTAATGCAAGGTCAAGTGGATGCAACAGCAGCAACAGATACTGGTTTATTTACCGGTAAACAAAAGGGTCTTGGTGAAGTAAATGTCATGGAGGTTAAGGACTATTTAAACTTTCCAAGTGATGTATTTGTGGTGACAGAGCAAACATATCAGAAGAAAAAGGAGCTTTTACAAAGCTTTTTAACAGGTTATCGAAATAGTGCTGAATGGATGATAAATAACCCGGATGAAGCTGCTTCTTTAGCTGTGACATATGCCATTGATGGGAAGGATCAAGCGAATAACTTAGAAATTATTAAGATTCGTAACGATTCAAGCGTCTCAACAACAACTGAGGAAAGAGGGTTAGGCACCTTTGACATTGAGATGTTACAAAAGGCCGCAGATACGTATAAAAGATTAGGGCTGGTTAAAAACACACTGAACATGAAGGACATTGTAACAGAGGAATTACTTCCGAAAAAATAACAGGAGATATGAAATGAAATTTCAAAACAAAGTTGTACTTGTCACAGGATCAAGCCGCGGAATCGGGGCATCCCTTGCAAAGGGTTTTGCCAGAGAAGGGGCTACTGTTGTCGTGAATTATGCGAAAAATAAATCAGCAGCTGATGAAGTCGTGTCAGCTTGTATCGAGCTTGGCGGAGATTCATGGGCTATTCAAGCTGATGTTACGCAGGAGCAAGCTGTTAAGGATATGATCGATGAAATCCTACTAGAAACAGGTAAAATTGATGTGGTCGTAAACAATGCCTTTAGACCCTATACGTTTAATCCTGATCAGCGAAAATTAGCGTGGCAGCTCACTTGGGATGATTATCAGGATCAAATAGATGGTGCACTACGGTCTACTCATTATCTATGCCAGGCCATCATTCCAGCTATGAAAAAACGAGTTCAAGGAAGCATTATTAACATGGTCAGCAATTTAGTTGAACGACCTATCGTACCATACCCAGATTATACAACAGCAAAAAGTGCTGTTGCAGGGTATAGCAGAAACTTAGCTGCTGAACTTGGGCCTTTTGGAATTAGAGTAAATTGTGTAGCACCAGGACTTGTCTATCCAACCGATGCAAGCCGTGATACCAAAGAAGAAGTAAAGGAAATGATCATTTCCCAAACACCATTGAGACGGCTTGCTTCACCAAGTGATATCGAAGGTCCAGTCTTATTCTTAGCTTCAGATTGGAGCAAATTTATGACAGGGCAAACTCTATATGTAGACGGCGGTCTTGTTATGTAGAAAAGGAAAGGGGATAAAGCAAATGGAACGAACACAATTCATAAATGCGTTAGTACATGTTAGAAATACGAATCCACTTGTTCATAATATAACAAATGTGGTAGTCACAAATTTTGTCGCAAATGGCCTTTTAGCATTAGGAGCATCACCAGTCATGGCTTATGCAAAAGAAGAAGTCGGAGATATGGCCAAAATAGCAGGAGCTCTTGTATTAAATATCGGAACTCTTACTCCTGATGAAATTGACGCGATGATCATCGCTGGAAAATCAGCAAATCAACATGGTGTACCTGTTGTGTTTGATCCTGTTGGGGCGGGTGCAACTCCTTACCGTACTGAAACATCACATCGCATTGTTAAGGAGATAAAAATTTCCATTTTAAGAGGGAACGCAGCCGAAGTGGCAAATGTCATTGGTGAGGATTGGGCTATTAAAGGTGTAGATGCTGGTGAAGGTTCTGGTGATATTGTTGAACTAGCCCAAAAGGCAGCAAAAAAACTTCAAACAACGGTCGTTATTACTGGTAAGGATGATGTGATAACGGATGGAGAAACAACCTATGTTGTGCAAAATGGTCATCCTATTCTAACAAAAGTAACAGGGACTGGCTGTTTATTAAGCTCGATTATTGGTGCTTTTTCAGCTGTTGAAAAAGACATGATCACCGCGTCGGTTGCAGCTCTTGCAGCTTACGGGGTATCGGCAGAGCTAGCAGCACAAATAACTGTTGAAGAGGGACCAGGCAGCTTTCAAATTGAATTATTGAATCAATTAATGAAAATTTCAACTGATGATTTACAAGCTCGCATGAAGGTTGAAAAATTGTAAAAAGTAGAGGGAGAGTGAGATCATGACAATAGGAAAAGCGTTAACAATAGCAGGATCAGATAGCGGAGGCGGAGCCGGTATTCAAGCAGATTTGAAAACCTTTCAAGAGTTAGATGTGTTTGGAATGTCAGCCATTACAGCTGTCACTGCACAAAATACACTTGGTGTTCATGGTGTCTATCCATTATCAGTCGAAGCCGTTATAAAGCAAATTGAGGCGATTGGTCATGATCTTGGAGCGAATGCTGTAAAAACGGGGATGTTATTTAGCAGTGAAATTATCCGTGCCGTTTCAGATTGTATCAAGACGTATAAATGGGAAAATGTAGTTGTAGATCCAGTAATGATTGCAAAAGGCGGAGCGTCATTGTTACAGGATGAAGCTGTCTTCGCGTTGAAAGAACATTTACTTCCTTTAGCCATGGTGATTACACCTAATATTCCGGAGGCAGAAGTTCTTGCTGAGATGAGTATTCAATCAATAGATGATCGTTTAGAAGCAGCGAAACGATTGCATAAGCTAGGTGTCAAGCATGTTGTCATGAAGGGTGGACATAGTGATGAAGAAGAGCTAATAGACATCCTATATGACGGCGAAGAATTTACTTATTTTAATGGGAAACGGATGGAAACAAAAAATACTCATGGGACAGGATGTACTTTTGCTGCGGCACTAACAGCTGAACTTGCAAAAGGAAAAGCAGTGAAGGATGCAGTTAAAACGGCAAAACAATTTATCCAAGCCGCCATTGAAGATGACCTGGAAATTGGCGGGGGTCACGGTCCTACAAATCATTGGGCATACCAACGTCGACAAAGAGGTGAAAAATAGATGCCAAGAATTTCAAACGACAAGATGAGGAAGCTACTGAACGTATATTTCATTATGGGAAGTAATAATTGCACCTCTGAACCTGCAAGTGTTTTGGAACAAGCCATTAAAGGTGGAATCACAATCTTTCAGTACAGGGAAAAAGGAAAAGGTGCCTATAGCGGTGATGAAAAATTTCACTTTGCCAAGCAATTACAAGCGATTTGCAAAGAAAACAATATCCCTTTTATTGTAAATGATGATGTCGAGTTAGCCCTTCAACTAGATGCAGATGGTGTACACATTGGTCAGGACGATGCATCTGCCAAAGAGGTAAGACAGAAAATTGGCGATAAAATTCTAGGAGTTTCAACACATAACCTAGAAGAAGTAAAAAAAGCAATTAAAGAAGGGGCGGATTATGTTGGGATCGGACCTATTTATCCAACGAAATCGAAGGAAGATGCAAAAACCCCTCAAGGGACAAGTTTGATAAATGAAGTTCGGATCAAGGAGATTGAGATCCCAATTGTGGGAATTGGCGGAATTACTTCGGAAAATGCAGCACCTATTATTAAAAGCGGGGGCGATGGTGTAGCCGTCATAAGTGAAATTAGTCTTGCAAAAGATCCAAAGGAAAATGCCGGTAAACTTGTACAGGCCATCAATTTTTAATCTCTGCAATTGATTTATAGGTTAAACTATCATTTATTTAGCTTACATTTTTTCACAAAATTTAACTAGCCCCTCAATTAGTTGACAAGTAAATTTTAAATGCCAACTAAATAGAGGGGCATATTTTATAAGGTGTTAAAAAATCGTGATGTTTTTGGTGTGAATTCTAAATGGATATCAGGCATTCAAATTTTATAATTGTATTTCCCATCCTCAATCTCGTTTTTAATAGAACGTATATACTCCCTCAACTCAGCATCTAAATTATTCTTATCAATTTCATCAATCGTAAAGTTAATCATTCTAGCCTCTTTCCAATCCATTACCTTTATTAATTTATTTTGACCCTTCCAGTAAACATACATGATGTGATATCTGTTACTCATGAAAATCAACTCTAAGAATATCTTTATATTTCAAATAAAATACATCCCCTTGTAGATCCATAAGTCGAAGTTCCTGCTTTATCAAATCAATATAATGAATTTTGCCTACATAAAGCTTCATATCTCCTTTTTCGAAGTAAGTAAAAACAAGTTCTTTATTATTTTCCATTGCCTCATAAATGGTTTGATTAATCTCGTCCAATTGATGTGTATGAAGTATAGGTTTCTCTACAGAATACGAAGTTTTATCACAAACTCTAATCATAATTCCCATCCTTTTTTAATATCATATCCTTATTATACGAAAATATGTTCGATTTTCCAGTATAAAAAGAACGTGTGTTTGCATATAATATAAAGAAAGGAGTTGATATGATGAATGGTTTACTACAAAGGTCTAAAGAAGAGAAATTTCCAGTTGAAATAATTTATTTATCAAATACCGGAAAAATTACTCAACGAACGATTATTGTAAAAGAGATTCAAAACGAATATATAAAAGCCTTTTGCCTCTTGAAACAGCAACCACGTTTATTCAATCGTTCCAATATTTTATCAGCTGCAAAAAGGCAAATAAAAAATAATGTACATTATGCATAAAATAAGGTGCTGTTACCATTTTAGCCAATATTGCGGAGTAATTAATTACAGTTTATGGTAAAATGAGAAATGCGGTTTAAAATGCATTTGGGAGGTCGTATGTAATATGATTCGTTTTATCACTCAATTCGGTGTTGCCGCTATGCTCCTTTTATTTTCAACGGCCGTTGCTTGGTATGAAGGCAGTGCGATTTTGGATAATCCTTGGGAATGGAGATATTCTACACCTTTTACACAGCTAATTAATGGCGGAGTAAGTTATCATAGTGACATTTCACAATTGGATTACTTTATTGATGCTTCTAAATTTCAACCTGTTTTTCCCATTATTATGATTTTAAGCAGTTTATATATATTAATTCTTATTGGTTTCTATTCTTTAAAACAAATGAAAAAATGGTTTTCTTACTATCTTTCAGTATTGGGAGGAGGTTTATTACTATTTAGCTATTTTACCTTTAATTCTTCAACAATAGGTGGCCGTATCCTGTTCTCTCTATTTATCATTTGTGGCTCATTATGTGTAACAACAGCAATCATCATTTACTTTCAAATTTTAGTCAGAATTAGATTATTAAAAGCAAAGGTTTAGTTATAAACTCATAATAATGGATATTTATGTTAAAACTAGTATTAAATTGTAGAGTTTTCTACTAACGTAAAAAGGATGAATTCTATAATTGTTCTACATAAAAATAATTAATTTAGTAGAAAAAATTTTCTTGGTCAACATACCTTAAAACCTAACTAGTTTAAGGAGTCCTTTTATGAAAATAGATTCAAAAATGAGGAAAATACAACAAAAATATAGGAAGGAAATAAGATTTAAAAACAAACAAGGAAAACACGCTTTTGAGGCAGCAGGAGTCATTTTTTTATTTTTCTTGCTATTGTTTGTTGGAATTAAATTTAATTTTTTTGATTCTGATAGTATTCAGCCTATTCCAGATAATGATTTTGAGAATAAATGGATGTACGTTATTCCTCAAATTGATGATTCTTTAAAAAATAGTAGTAGCGATTATACAGGGATCGCAATAGACTTTAACCCACAACCAATAAAAATTATTTTGAAAAATTCATTTCAAAAACCAAAAATAAATGATGAGAACATTCTAAATGAACTTATTAATCTTGCCAATAAAAATATAAAATCAAATAACTTGCCTGCATCTAATGAAACCTACGAAATAATAGTAATAGGTAGGAATAAAGAAGAAATAACACGTGAAATATTTACTAACAGCTAAAAATAAAGAGAAACGTTTATGAAGAAAGTTTAAGTGTAATTTTGCCATATTAATAAAGTGAGATTTTGGGATTTAAAAGGAGAATTGTTAGTGAGAAAATTAACCATCTTATTATTGATATTACTTTTTGTAATCGGATGTAATTCAAATCATACAAGTAATGATATTTTTCAATATAAAGATTCGTTTGTTGGTGATAACAGTGCAGTAATAAACATTGTTAATCAATTACTGGCCGCAGAACATTTTAATGGGATTGAACTAAAAACAAAAGAGGAACCATTTGGTATCATTGTAAAGTATGAATTGTTTGATAAAGAAACAGTTATTAATAATGCTACATATTTGTTTACGTTAATACAAAATGTGAATTGGATTACATTTAATTCTGATATGGATGACTACTCAATTTCGCGAGAAGATCTAGAAACATGGTATGGAAAAGACTTGCATGAAATCGACAACGAAGATGAACTAAGAGAACTTATCCAGGAAACAATAGAAGATGAAAATAATGTTAATCGCTTTCTTAACATTTAAAGAATTTAGGATGACAGATGGACAAGGAAAAAGAAATTATTTCTCACTCTGGTGGTGTTAAAGGTGAATTCAATGATGGGAAATGAGTTTTAACCAGAAAGAAAACCTTCGATCCTATCAGGAATGATGTCATATCATAGATAATTACACGTTATTTGCTGATACCTACAAGTAGAAGCAGTGCTGAAAGAAGTGCTAATGGGGAGGAAATTGAAACTGGATTTAATAGAAGTAAAATTCGGATAAAGTACTGTACCGATGGAACAAAATATAGCCTGGAATAAAGAAGAGAAAGAGAGCATTTCAGTTAGGTTATTTATTGAAAAAAATAACCTAATAATGAAAATGCTTGTATTTGTGATCCCGCATAGAGGGGACAGAACAGATCACTTTATTATTATGATTTGTTTACTAATATCTGTTCTCTTATTTTGACAAATATAAAATATATTCCTGTTATGGTTTGAGTAACTAAAAAAACAGGGAAGGAATAAGAAAGCTTAAAACCTTTTTGAAATGTAATGATGTCCATAAGCGTTAAAAGCCAAAGTGCAGCTACTCCAATTAGTGACCAAGTCAAAACATAAACAATAAAAGTCGATTTGGAAATTCTGAAGACTTCATAAAAATAAAAAAAGAAATATCCGAAAGGTGCAAACAATAAATAATAAAAAATATCTGTTACCTCATAATTGTTTAGGTCATTCACTCTATAATAGTCGACTAATCCACCCCCAATTGTAAAATCGAATAAAGTACCAACTGAAAACCCCCAAAGCAAACTAAAAATTTTCATTTGAAGTGTTAGTTTTTTGGGAAGAAGAAAAACGACTAAGTATGCAGCAATATTTAAAATTATGAGGAAAACTTCATTTTTATCGAAACTCTCCCACGGAATCATTAAACTTTCACCTCAATTTGGCTAAGTTTCCGGAAATAAAATAGAAAAAAATATGTCATTAGATTTAGTGAAATGAGGTACAAGATATCGTAAATAAAATTCCATCTAATAGCATTCGTTATATTAAAATAATTACTAATCACAACTAATAAAGCCAAGATGAAAACTGAGAACAAAATAATCATGAATGATTTCACTGCAGAAGAAGCTGCATCTAATAAATTCATCGTTGTAACAATTATTAATGGTATGGTTATGCTCCGGCTGATTAAAAAGGCGGTATGATTCAAAGGCTGTGAGGATATTTCAACAAGTTTCCACTCTTCATAAATAAACCAGGACCAATTTATACTAATAATGAGAGCAAATAGTATGACAAATGAATTTTCGATAAACGAAAGTTTTTTTTTCATGACTACAAATAGTGCAGTTATTAGCCATGAAGCAAAGAAGATAATGGCAAATCCCAATTTCGGCCCTCCTCAAGAACTTTTATCTTATTATCTACTTTTTGAAAAAAATATATTCTTTCCTGTGTTTTATAAATGATAAACACCTCCCTTACCAACCAAAATGCATTTTGAACTACTAAATTAAATGGATTGATAAATGAAGTTGGAAACTTATGAAGAAAAAGTGAGAGAATTTCCAAGAATGAGGAAATAAAAAATGAACCTTAAATTAAGACCTTTTAGTCCTTTTGTTGTTTTGCTTAATTGTCATCAAAGTCAGTTGATGCTTTTTATATGCATCCAAAAGGCTTATTCATTTAAAATTACTTTTATTCTGTAAATACGTACAATATTTATCGCTTACATTAAACAGAAATAATAGTTGACTTAGGCAAGTGTTTAAGGGTAAAATTGGTAAATAATAAAATATTAGAATTTAAGAGGTGTACAAATGAGTAATGTGGAAAGTCAGTTCGGCCTTGAGTTTAGGAAGTTCAATCGGTTTTATACGGATGTTTTAGGCTTTTTAAATGAACATATATATGACAGCCCTTTTTCTTTATCAGAAACTCGTATTCTATTTGAAATCTACAACACTAACAATTGTACGGCTAAAAATATTCAGGAAAAATTGGGTTTAGATGGCGGTTATACAAGCAGAATTATCAAAAAATTCGAAAAAGAGAAAATGATCCGTAAACAGAAGTGTAAAGAAGATGGACGTAATCATCTTTTATATGTAACAGATTACGGGGAATTCATTTATAAAGAGTTGGAAAAGAAGGCAAACCAGCAGGTAGATTATATTCTTAAAAAATTAGATCATTCCGAACAAGAAAAGCTCGTTTATTCCATGAACACAATACAAGAAATTCTTGCTCATTCATTTAAAGAAAAAGAAGAATTTGTTTCAATTAGGAGTTATTACACTTCTGAAGATGTCAATAACATCATTGAAAAACAATGGTCTTTTTATAACCAAGTATATAAGTGGGATAAAAGTTTCTTATCATATCTTCGCGAAACCTTTGATGCTGAAATAGAAAAGATATGGATAGCAGAAATTGGTGGTCAGTTTGCAGGTTGTATTGGTTTGGTGAATGATCATAAAAAAGTAGGACAATTAAGATGGTTTTTAGTAAACCCAGCATTTCATAAAAGGGGAATAGGTACTCAATTAATCAATTCTATTGTTCAATACTGTAAAGAACATGATTATGAGAGAATTTTTCTTTGGACAGTTAGTGATATGTTAACTGCAAGAACACTTTATAAAAAATTTGGTTTTGAAATGACTGAAAAACTAGAAGAAAAAGAAATGTGGGGAGTAACCTTAGAAGAGGAGCGTTGGGATTTAGAGCTAGGGACAAGATAACTGTTTTTATATTTAGGAGGCTGTATGAAGATAAGATTTCATTATGCTTGGGTTATTGTTTTTTTAACTTTTTTAACGTTTTTGGCAGTACAAGGTGTTCGTCTTTCGTTTGGTGCTTTTATTGAACCTTGGGAAAATGAATTTTCAATGGATAGAGGAACGATTTCTCTTATTTCAACTTTAAGTTTTATTATTTATGGCCTATCTCAACCAGTTATAGGAAGGCTGGTTGATCAATTTGGTGCTCGTATGATTTTATCTTTCAGTACTTTCTTGGTGGGAATAAGTATTTCTTTCACATCGTTTGCGAGTCATCCATGGCAATTATTTATTCTTTATGGGGTAGTGGTTTCTATTGGTGTTGGGGGGGCATCTAATGTAGCAGCAACAGTGATCGTATCCAACTGGTTTAATGAAAAACGTGGACTTGCATTTGGGATTATGGAAGCCGGATTTGGTGCTGGACAAATGTTACTTGTTCCTGGATCTCTTATATTAATTCATTGGTTTAATTGGAAAGTAACAGTTGTGATCTTAGGTGTATTCCTAGTACTCATTGTCTTTCCTGCTGTACTTTTATTCCTGCGAAATCATCCAAAAGAAAAAGGGTTAAATCCAATTGGCGGGGTAGTTATAGAAGAAAATTCAGTTGATCAAAGAGATTCGAACATAAACTTTACATTATGGGATGTTTTTCAGAAAAGGGAGTTTTGGTTCTTGATTTTGCCTTTTGCTATTTGTGGTTTTACTACCACGGGATTAATGGATACTCACCTCATTCCTTTTTCACATGACCATGGGTTTTCAACCAGTGTTACTAGTGCTGCAGTAAGTTTACTAGCTGGATTTAATATTATAGGGATTTTAATCTCAGGTGTAGTAGCAGACCGTTGGAGCAGTCGGAAGATGTTGTTCTTTTTATATATGACCAGAGCACTATCAATCTGTATTCTTTTATATAGTCAAAATTCTATGCTTCTGCTTATTTTTGCTGTACTATTCGGTTTAGTTGATTTTGCAACGGTAGCTCCTACACAATTACTAGCTACTCAATATTTTAAAAAATATTCAATTGGCTTTATTTTGGGATGGTTATTTTTAAGCCATCAAATAGGTTCAGCATTGGGTGCATATTTACCAGGCTTATTTTATAGTATGATGAACAATTATACCATTTCCTTTTATTTTTCAATTATTATCTTAATAGGAGCATCTATTCTTAATCTCTTACTTCCAGAACCTCATAAAATCGCTAAAAATGAAAATATAGATAATAAAGAGCAATTGCAAGGTTAGGAAAAAGTTCACGATCGTCACTTAGCTTTTATTTCTATTGAAAGAATCGTTCATAAATAATGTTGTTTATAATATTCCATTAAAAGGTTACATACTTTGACGAATATTTTAATATAATTGGATATATATGTTAATATATATCCATCCCTATACAAGTAAGTACAATTTTTATTCCAATTGAGCAAGAATGGGTGGGGTTAAATGAAAATAATAAATAAATTGCCAAAAAGTAACCAAGACATCCATTTGGACTTAATTAAAAATGGATGGATTCCTATGAATGAACCTAAAAATTTAATTAGCGCAATTTTGTTATCTATCCCTTTAATGATTGTTAATGCATTTATCTCTATTGGAGTTATAGAGATCTTTTCCACTATTTCTTTTAGAGATTTTGGGTTTACAACTGATTCATTAACTATAACAATTAACTTTAGTATCATTTTTTGGCTAGTCTTACTATTAATATTTCATGAATTACTTCATTTGATATTTATTCCGAATTTTATCAAATCAGAAAAAACATTTATAGGAATTACTCTGTTCGGGGGGTTTGTGATAACAGAAGAAGAGGTTTCTAAACCTAGGTATATTTTTATTACAATAGCTCCATTTATTATTATTTCTATCATTTCACCACTAATATTTGGCATGTTGGGACTATTAACAACAACTTTAAAATTTTTAATCATATTAAACTCAATGGCATCATCAGTTGATATACTTAATCTCATTCTAATAATTAAGCAGGTACCGAAAAAGGCAACTTTAATAAGTAATGGACCGGACACTTATTGGAAAAACACACAAAGGAACGAAAAGTCTAAACATAATGAAAGTAAAATATTTTACTAATGGGTCCTATTAACAATACCTGACTAAATATATTGTTTTTAGGTACTATGATTCTTAAAAATGGGGGGAATTGCGAATGATCACTGAACGTCCTCTTCCAAAAGAGTATGATCAATATTTCGAACGCTACATGAAATTGGTGCCTGCGGGTGATTTGAATCAGATATATGTCAAACAGATGGAATCTTTTTATTTACTTATTTCGAGATTGTCAGAAACTGAAGCCGAGTTTCGCTATGAGCAAGGAAAATGGAGTATCAAGGAGGTTGTTGGGCATTTGATTGATGCTGAACGAATGCTCTGCTATAGACTCTTTTGCATGGCCCGTGGAGATTCCACCCCAATTCCAACTATTAACTTTGGGGAATATGTTATTCGGGGGAGATTTAACAAACGGCCAATTCAAGGGATAGTAGAAGAATGGAAATCTGTTAGACTATCAACACTTACTTTAATTAACAATTTAAGAGAAAAGGATTTACGTAATACGGGCACTTTTAGAAACAACACGCTTACAGTTCTTGCGGCAGCGTGTATTATACCAGGGCATGTTGAACATCACATTCATATTCTCCATGAAAATTATAAAATCTAAAGTGGAATTCAATTAAAGTTATGAAATAAAGGATGGATTGATCAAAGAACCAAAAAAATTCCCCACTTTAGTGGGGTAATTCTACCATGTGTAAGCACCTTCGCAGGTATTAGCTTGTGGTTCATAATAACAATGTTGTTTATATTGTCCTGCAAAAGGTTGATCGTACCATGTAGGTGGACATGCAGCATACGGATTAAAATACCAAAGAGCAAATTTAGAAGGCTGTTCTCTCCAATAGTCTAAGGTTTGTTTGGCTAATCTTTTTTCTGCACTTCTTGCTCTGTTATAAAAAACATTCCCTTTTTGTACTGCTTCAAAAGAATAATTTCCTCCTTGGACTTGATAAATGACATGCGGTACTGTTTTTAAGCCCTCAAAATCTAAACAATTAGCTTTTAGTCGATTTACAATGACATTACCAACCATAAGCATCCCTAGACGTCCTTCACCTTCGGCTTCTGCCCTCATCATCCTTGCCATTAAAGCAACGTCACTGTCTGTATATTTTACTCTTGGCATTTTCCATCACCTCTTAAAAATTGTATTAATCATTTCCTTCAAAAATGTAGGCTTTTATTAATTTGTTTCTGTCTAAACGAAAGAAGCAGGTTAGTCAAAGAACCAATGCTCAGAGAATTTTATTTCTCACACAAGGAGTAAAGCTTTTTTGGGTGAATATATTAGACCGTGGAGATAACGAGTAATCTAAGAGGAGATAATAAATGGATAAAAATTTTGATGAGTATATGAATAATGCAATTGAGTGGGCGAAGGGTCATCTAAATTCAAAAGAATACTGTTATATTTGTTTAGCCTTTGTAGAGGATGCATTAGAGAGAAGTAATAATATTGAAATCTTTGGCGGAGATACCGCAAAAGAATCTGCTGATTTATATGAGGCAAATATGCATAATAGTATGCCTCCAAAAGGCAGCTTTGTTTTTTATGATTGCGTAGGAGTCATTAATGGCGAGCGTAAAAATTGGGGGCATGTAGGGCTAACTATTGGCGACAAAAAAGTTATTCATGCGTGGGAAAAGGTGAGGATTGATCATTACCTTGATGTAGAAAAGTTAACAACTGCTCCAGGGTGGGAAAAACCAAAGTTTATAGGATGGGTGGCGCTTGAACGGATTATGCATGGGTTTCAAAGGAAAATTTATTAAAATTAAATGATTACTTATCCGAGATGATCTTCATATATTACCAATTAAATGATACATCATCTGGAATTTTTAAAAACTAATCTTAAAAAGAACTGGTCAGGTTAGTTTCACATAGTGAAATGGAGCATTTCTCTGAAAGGAGGGATGCTTTTATTTTTTTTGAAATATATGTGTAAAAATAAATATATTATTAAAATTAATAAATATTTATTGTAAAACGATAAATGATGTGTTAAATTCATATTGAAAATAAATATGTGAGGTGCTTTTTTATGAAACGAGGTTCAACACTCTTTTTAAAGTTAGCTGTTTTTCTTATCGGTACGCCAGTTCTTGCTTTGTGTATATTTGGATTGACTTGGTTAGCTAAGAATCCAGCAAATCCAGATTACGCCCATATACTATACCCGATTGTAATAGGTGTGTATGTATCAGCGATACCATTTTACATTGCTTTGTATAAGGCTTTTAGACTTCTAAATTATATTGACAAGAACAAAGCTTTCTCAGAAATCTCTGTAAAAGCTTTGAAGGACATAAAATTCTGCGCAATCACAATCAGTTCCTTATACGCGATTATTTTACCATTCGTATATATCGTAGCAGAGCTGGACGATGCCCCAGGACTTATTATCATCGGAATGGTCCCTATCTTTGCATCAATGGTGATCGCAGTATTCGCTGCTGTACTTCAACGGCTTTTAAAAGAGGCGATTGATATAAAATCAGAAAATGACTTAACGGTCTGAGGTGATAAAAATGGCAATTATAATCAATATTGATGTGATGCTGGCTAAAAGGAAAATGAGTGTAACAGAACTTTCGGAGAGGGTTGGAATAACAATGGCTAACCTATCTATATTGAAAAATGGAAAGGCAAAAGCAATTAGGCTTTCAACATTGGAGGCAATTTGCAAAGCATTAGATTGTCAGCCCGGAGACATTTTAGAATACCGACGTGATGAAGAATCTTAATAAGCAGATCTTACACTGATCATTAGAAAAAAACTATGGAGGCATAAATTGTGAAAGCACTAAAACAACTCGTTCGTTTTGGTTGGGAGCAAGCCCTGTCATGTTTGTTTCCTGTCGTTATTTTTGCCTCTTTGGCTATTACACAAATCATGCCTTTTCCCTTATTACCACGCTATGACTGGCTGCTCATCATTTGTCTGCTGATGCAGTGGTGGATGGTGCGCTCAGGGCTTGAAACAAGGGATGAACTAAAGGTAATTACATTGTTCCACCTTATTGGACTCGCTCTTGAACTTTTTAAGGTACATATGGGCTCCTGGTCTTATCCAGAGGAAGGCTATTCAAAAATTTTTGGTGTGCCTTTGTATAGCGGATTCATGTACGCAAGTGTAGCAAGTTATCTTTGTCAGGCATGGAGAAGGTTAAAGGTAGAACTAGTTAAGTGGCCGCCGTTTTTAGTAGTTGTCCCTCTTGCAGCTGCGATATATTTGAATTTTTTCACCCACCATTATTGGATTGACGTCCGCTTTTGGTTAGCAGGACTTGTCATGATCGTCTTTTGGCAATCATGGGTTAAATACGAAGTTAATGGAACTCTTTACCGTATGCCTCTCGCGCTTTCTTTTGTGCTTATAGGATTTTTTATATGGATAGCCGAAAATATTGCAACATTCTTTGGAGCTTGGAAATATCCAAACCAAACAGATGCATGGAGTCTCGTTCATCTAGGAAAAGTGAGTTCTTGGCTCCTATTAGTGATTGTTAGCTTTCTTATCGTAGCCACGTTAAAGCAGGTTAAAGGGGAAAGTTTCACTAGCGCAGATACAAGTGAATTTTTATAAACATAAGAACACACTAAAAAAGGTCGGATCCATAGCAACGTAATGGATTCGACCTTTTTATAGGTTTAAAGTTTTCCTATTGTGCAGATTATAAACTAAAGAGTGAATAAAAGCCTTTTATGATTATCCTAGTAAAGTTTAAAAGTTGTTTTATGAGTAGGATTCGAATATTTTCCTAATAATACATTTAAATTTGGTGAAACTAGTATTACTCTTCGTAAAGGATTGGTCTAATGTATATTATATTTAACGCTATCTATCTGATAGCAGGGTATTTATGGGGAGATTGGAGAAATTGGAAACAATATTATTCGACCATTCTTTTTTTCATTATGGGAGACTTTTTATATAACTTTCTACTCTATCAAAAGTCAATGTGGTTATTTCATGATTTAATTTTGCCTAACCATACCACGATTACAATTTTAGCTATGGTTATAGTTTATTCTGCAACAGTATTTATTTATCTTGGCAGGTTTCCAAATGGATGGAAAAGACGATTTTTTTGGTTTTTGTTATGGACTGGCATATATTTAGGTGAAGAATTTTTTAACTCAAAGTTAGGATTTATTACATACCATAATGGTTGGAATATTTGGTGGTCAGTATTATTTACTTGTATAATTTTCCTTATTTTACCTATTCACCAGAAAAATCCTCTGTTAGCTTGGTTATTTTCAATCATTATTATCGTATCATTGTTGAGTATTTTTAATGTAGACATTAATGATATGAAATAGTTTGTCATGATCGTTATTTATATGAAGAAATTTTGATGATTCTTTAAGAGGAGGTAGTTTTTTTACACAAGTAAATAGATAAAGACACTTTTTAAAATAACGAACCGTAATATCTTTTGAGGGGATGAAAATGGAACCACAAACAATTTTTGTATATATAGCAAGCTTTATTTTCGTATTAGTAGCTTTAATCATTCCTAAAAAAATGAAACTATTTGAAATTTATGTAACTTCCTTGTTTGCAACATTTTTTGGTCTTTTTGTAGATACGATATTAGCTGTAAAATATAGACTTTATGTACTTGATAAGCCCGGAGTACAAATTCCTCCATTAGTTGGTCAAGTTATTTTATATTCTACAACTAGTATCATAGTATTGAATCTGTTCCCATTTGGTAAACCGATTAAATGGAAAGTAGTTTTTATTTTATGTTTCACTTTGCTTACAGTACTATTTGAGTTCATTTCTTTTAAATTTGGTTTTATCAAATATAATGAGTGGAAAATTTGGTATTCAGCGATATGTTATCCATTTCTAATTTATTTTCTCGTTTTACATTATAAGCTTTTTCTATGGATGGTGAAACGTACTTTGTAATTTTAATCAACTACAATAAATTTGAGATTATCCAAGAAGGAAAATCACATTTGTTGAACTCAAGATTTTACGATCAGCTCAGTGTTAGAAATTTGGAATTTTGGGGCACTGAATAAAATTGTATGAGAAATGGTTTTTATTATATAAACTGCGATAGATCAAGAAGTATCTTTTCTATTATTTATAACAATTGAATAAACATATGTATCGTATGTCTCGCCATTTTGATACATATAATCCCTCAAAACGCCTTCTCTTTGAAATCCAGCTTTTGTTAGCAATTTATTTGATGCCTTATTATCTAGAAAAACAACTGCTCCTATACGAGTAAGACCAAATTCATCGAATCCATATTGAATGACTTTTGATAAAGCCTCGTAGGTATAGCCTTTTCTCCAGTGTTCATGGTGTAATTCATAACCTATTTCTGCCCGTTTATGTTTGGGTGACCAAGCATTAAATCCAATCGTCCCGATAAAATCTTGAATTCCTTTTCGTTCAATTCCCCAACGTATTCCTTTTTTTCCTTATAGCTATTTGAGAAAAAGTCTACAAGTTCCTCTGCTTGTTCTATCCTATTTAATTTTTCTTGTCCATAATATCGAGTGACATCTTCATTGGAAAAACAAGAGAATATGGCATTAGAATCATTCTTTGTGATTTCTCTTAATATCAATCTTTCTGTCTCTAATGTGGGAAACATTTTCTTCCTCCTAATAAGCTGCCTCTTAAACTAATAATGTATAATTCATAATTAGGAATCATTTTATCATAGATGCATTCAAAATAATTACATAATTAAGTATTGTAAAAAGATGATGTCTATTTTGGACATCATCTTTTTTGATGAAACTCAAACCATCTCATCCGGATCAATATCCCTAAGCAAATCCTCTGTAAACAATCCATTTTCCATGAGCACTTCTTTAATCGTTTTATTTTCATCGTCTGCTTTTAATCCAATTTGAGAAGCTAGTTCATACCCAAGTTTGGAGCTTAAACCTGTTACGAGGGCAAGGCTATCTTCCATCCATTGTCGGCATTTTTCTTCATTCGCTTGGATTCCACTTATGCATTTGGTAGTAAGGGTATCTATCGTATTTGTGAGTAACTCGATGGAATGAAGGAAAGTGTGGGCAATCAACGGCATCATGACGTTGATTTCTAATTGGCCGGCAGTCGCAGCAGCTGCAACAGCTGTTTCATATCCTATAATTTGGCAGCAAACCATATGGGTCATTTCCAATATGGCAGGATTTACTTTTCCAGGCATAATCGTTGAACCTGGTTGGACTGATGGCAGAGTAATTTCTTCAAAGCCTGTCCTTGGTCCTGAGCTAAGTAAACGCAGGTCACTTGTAATTTTAATAAGATGTAGGGCAAGCTCCTTTAAAGTAGACATACAGCGTATCGGTTCATGCATATTTTGCATAAACTTGAAAATGTTTGTTGGCTGTCGAAATGGGAGATTTGTTCGTTTATTAATTTCTTGAATGATTTTCGATTTATATATAGGGGGTAAATTGAGCTTTGTTCCGACTGCTTGTCCGCCTAATCCTATTTCATATAATGAATCAAGATTCTTTTCGAGCTGTTGATATACGAAATGGATGGTTTCGGCATAGCCCGAAAATTCTTGTCCTAAACGAATTGGAACCCCGTCGTGCAAATGTGTACGACCAGATTTTATAACAGGCATAAATTGCTCTGCTTTCTTTTGGAATTCTTCTTTTAATTTTGATATTGCAGGGAGTAGCTTTTGTATCAACAGTTCAACAGAAGCCATATTCAATGCTGAAGGAAATGTATCATTCGTTGATTGGGACATATTCACGTGATCATTTGGTTGAACTTTTTGCGAATTCCCTAATAGCTCTGCTGCACGATTTGCAATCACCTCATTAGCATTCATGTTCTGTGATGTTCCAGCACCAGCTTGGTACACATCAACAACAAAATGCTCATCCCATTTTCCCTCCGAAACTTCTTCAGAAGCTTGAATAATTGCCTTGCCTATTTCGGGAGATAGCAGACCTAACTCCATATTGACACTTGCTGAAGAAGCTTTGATGACTCCTTGTGCTTTAATAAACACGCGCGGAAATCGGATACCACTAATAGGGAAATTCTCGACAGCACGCTGAGTTTGTGAACCATAATAAGCAAACATAGGTACCATAATCGCCCCTAATGCATCATGTTCTACTCTAACTTGATTAGAAGATTCCATATTTCTCTCCTTTCAGAACGATCAAATAAAACTTCATATTTTTTAGTATGATCCTTGTCGTTTGAAATTATAAATCAAGCCATTCACTACCTATTCCATACATAATTTAGAAATGAAAAGGTCTTTACCTTTTTTTCAATTTATTTAGTAAAATAAACTTAATCTAAACATACTCTACACGTGTTATTTTACTGTTTGGTAAATTAATGGAGTATATTAAGGGATAGATAATTGGGTTCGCTTATTATTGCAGGTATGTATTAGGCTTGCTGAAAAAGAAATTAACTCAATCGTAAAAATAGGAAAAAAGTATAAAAATCTGGAGAGTGTGCGCATGAAAAAGAAACTCATTATTTTTGGTTCAATTGTGACCCTGTTAGTAATATCGTATTTTCTGGTGGGGAACTACTTTTATAATTTCGCATTAAATGTTGATCGCGAAAAAGAATTTTTAGAAGATAATCCTCATTTAGAGGAGAGTAAGGCAGTAGTAGCCTCAGTCGCAGAGGGAGAAAAGCTAGCTGATGATTTGTTTACTAAAGAGCATAAGCCTGCTCAACTTAATATCATTTCTTCTGATAAGCAACAATTAAAACTGAATGCTTATTTATATGAAAATAACCAGACTCAACATAAATGGGCGATCGTTGTTCATGGCTATAATGGCAATGCAAAAGGAATGACAAAATACGTACGAAACTTCTATGAAAGAGGCTACAATGTTCTTTCACCAGATCTTCGTGGACACGGAAAAAGTGAAGGGGATTATATTGGAATGGGCTGGCCAGACCGTAAAGATATGTTACTTTGGATTGATCAGATTATCAAAAAAGATCCGGAAGCAGAAATCGTATTATTTGGTGTATCAATGGGTGCCGCAACTGTCATGATGACCTCTGGAGAAAAATTACCGGATAACGTGAAAGTGATTGTTGAGGATTGCGGCTATTCTTCAGTTAGTGATGTCTTTGCTTACCAATTAGATGATCTTTTTGGTTTACCTGAATTCCCAGTCATGAATGCAGCAAATAGCGTAACAAACATTCGAGCAGGATATGATTTATATGAGGCATCCGCAGTGGAACAAGTAAGTAAAAGCGTTACACCAATGTTATTTATCCACGGTGATGCTGATACGTTTGTCCCGTTTGAAATGATGAATGAAGTGTATGAAGCAGCAAATGTTGAAAAGGAAAAGCTTATTATACCAGAAGCAAATCATGGGGATGCGGAGAAGGTAGATCCAGAGATTTATTGGAACACGGTTTGGGGCTTTGTAGATCAATATATAAATTGATTGATAGATACCATGGATAATCATATAAAGTTAGGTGTTGTCTTTAACAGGCATACACCTTATTTATTTCAACTGGAAATCACCGAGGTATTGGGTAAGTTTCCGTTGATGGGTTTATTGTATGTGTAAGACAAATAGAATGAAGATTAATTGTTAATTTTTCACTTTATAACAAATCAAACAATTTAGTACACATATAAACACAATTTTCACTTGCAGAAAAGACGTTGACATCTGTTTTTATTTGTCTTACAATTAGACAAAAATATAGATTTTTTTAAATTATCAAAAAGAGGTGTGATTTTTAATGTAACTTAGACAAAAATGGCTGACGGGTGTATCAGAATTATGTAAGCGATGTCATTCAAGATGAGGGAAGTGAAGCTATGGGTGCACCAGAAAAAGTGATAAGTACTTCACCAATGATTCCTGCAACAGAAAAAAGGACACGTACACGTTGGTTTATTGTTTTTATGCTCTTTTTAGTAACTGCCCTTAATTATGCGGATCGGGCCACGTTGTCAATTGCCGGTTCTGATATGTCTAATCAGTTAGGATTGGATTCTGTTATGATGGGGTATGTTTTCTCGGCATTTGCTTGGTCATATGTTGCGGGACAAATTCCTGGAGGGTGGCTACTTGACCGCTTTGGCTCAAAAAAGGTTTATTTTTGGAGCATTTTCCTTTGGTCAGTTTTTACCCTTTTACAAGGATTTATCGGCGTTTTTGGAACAGCAGGGACAGCTGTTATGGTGTTATTCGGTCTACGTTTTTTAGTTGGACTATCTGAGGCACCATCTTTTCCTGCAAACAGTCGAATTGTTGCATCATGGTTTCCAAGTCATGAAAGGGGTACAGCAGCAGCAACATTTAATTCAGCGCAGTATTTTGCGACCGTTCTCTTTGCTCCAATTATGGGTTACATTACATATCAATTCGGTTGGGAATATGTCTTCTACTTTATGGGTGTGGTTGGTATTATTGTTGCTTTTTGTTGGCTAAAAGCAATATACAGTCCAAAGGATCATCCGCGAATTAGTAATGCTGAGCTTGATTATATTGAGGCAGGCGGGGCCTTAATCAATATGGATCAAAAGGTAGAAAACGAGAAGAAGGAAGAGAAAGGGGCAAACTGGAATAATATAAAAAAACTATTATCTAATAGAATGCTGTTAGGAATTTACCTTGGTCAATATTGTATTACAACTCTAACCTATTTCTTCCTTACATGGTTTCCTGTCTATCTTGTCCAAGAAAGAGGCATGACGATTTTAGAAGTAGGTTTTATTGCTTCCCTACCTGCAATATGCGGCTTTTTAGGCGGGATTCTTGGGGGAATATTCTCAGATTTCTTGCTTAGAAAAGGGGTTTCTTTAACCATTGCTCGTAAAACACCTATAGTCATTGGAATGGTCTTGTCTATGAGCTTGGTAGCTGCCAACTATGTTGAAGCTAGGTGGATAGTGATTTTTGTCATGGCGTTAGCATTTTTCGGCAAAGGATTTGGAGCACTTGGCTGGGCTGTAGTGTCTGATACATCTCCAAAAGAAATGTCTGGTGTTAGTGGCGGACTTTTTAATACATTTGGTAACATTGCAGGGATTACGACACCGATCATTATCGGATATATTATTGCCACTACTGGTTCCTTCAACGGTGCACTTGTGTTCGTCGGTGCAAATGCACTTGTTGCTATCTTTAGCTATTTATTCCTTGTAGGTGAAATTAAGCGTGTTGATTTGAAAGCTTAATAGAAATTAAATGGATATGATGGGAGAGAATGAAATGGAAAATCAACTAGTAAAAGAAACAGTAAAAACTGGTGCGCCTATAATTAAAGATATGAGGATTATTCCTGTTGCAGGGCATGACAGCATGCTTTTAAATTTAAGCGGTGCCCACGCGCCTTTTTTCACACGTAATATTGTCATTTTAAAAGATAACCATGGAAATACAGGTGTTGGTGAAGTACCAGGCGGTGAAAAAATCCGTCAAACATTAGAAGATGCAAAACCTTTGATTATGGGGCAATCAATTGGAACTTATAACAATATTTTAAATAAAGTTCGTCAGCAATTTGCAGACAGAGATTCAAGCGGACGCGGCCTCCAAACATTTGATCTTCGTACGACGATTCATGCTGTAACCGCTTTAGAAGCAGCACTCCTAGATTTAGTTGGTCAATTTTTAGGTGTGCCTGTAGCAGCTCTGCTTGGTGAAGGCCAGCAAAGGGATAAAGTTGAAATGCTTGGCTATCTTTTCTATATCGGGGATCGTAACAAAACTGACCTTTCGTATGTAAGTGACCGGGAAGCAGAGGATGATTGGTTCCGCCTTCGTCATGAAGAAGCGTTAACCCCTGAAGCCATCGTTCGCTTAGCGGAAGCTGCTCATACTCGTTATGGGTTTAATGATTTTAAATTAAAAGGAGGTGTCTTCCGCGGGGAAGAAGAAATCGAAGCTGTTACTGCTTTAGCAGAATGCTTCCCTGCAGCTCGAATCACACTCGATCCAAACGGGGGGTGGTTACTGGAGGATGCAATTAGATTATGCCGTGATCAACATCATGTTTTAGCATATGCTGAAGATCCATGTGGTGCAGAAAACGGTTATTCTGCCCGCGAAATTATGGCCGAATTCAGACGTGCGACAGGTCTTCCAACCGCAACAAATATGATTGCAACTGATTGGCGTCAAATGGGGCATTCCATCCAGCTTCAATCAGTCGATATTCCTTTAGCAGATCCTCATTTCTGGACAATGCAGGGATCTGTTCGAGTTGCACAGATGTGTCATGAATGGGGATTAACATGGGGCTCACACTCGAATAATCATTTTGATATCTCTTTAGCAATGTTTACGCATGTTGCGGCAGCAGCTCCAGGAAAAATCACCGCAATTGATACTCACTGGATTTGGCAAGATGGCCAGCGCTTGACAAAAGAACCGTTTCGTATTGTAAATGGTATGGTTGAAGTTCCGACAAAACCGGGATTAGGCATCGAAATCGATATGGATGAAATTGAAAAAGCTCATAAGCTTTATAAAAAAGAAGGTCTTGGTGCGCGTGATGACGCAATCGCTATGCAATACTTAATTCCTGGTTGGAAGTTTGATCCGAAAAAACCTTGTTTAGTCAGATAATCGTTAAAAGTAAGCATGCGTTACTTAGGGTAACGCATTTTTTACCTTTGAATGGTTCGATTTAAACAACATCAGCTAAATCTTGACAACTACCAATTATTGAATTACGATTTAGTAAAATTGTCATACAATTATACATCGAAGAAAGGAGGGGCAACAGTGGAAAATAAAAGTGTTGATATTAAATCCCTAAGTCGTAAAACGCTTTCTAACCAAGTCATAGATGAAATTATCTCGTTACTCACAACAGGCCAACTCAAACCAGGTGATCGCATTCCTTCCGAATTAGAATTAATGGAAATCTGTAATGTAAGCAGACCTGTCATAAGGGAAGCGATGACATCGTTAGAAGTATTGGGGATTGTGAACAGAAAGACCCGTAATGGCACATTTTTCTCTGACAAGGTTGGAAGTAAGCCATTTTCAATGATGCTTGCACTTTCCGCGACAGATCTTTATTCCATTATTGAAACGCGTGTTGCGTTAGAGCTTGGATTAATAACATTAGCAGCCGAAAAAATAACAGATGAAGACTTAGCAAAGCTTAATGATTTGATTGAAGAGATGAAAGGTCTCCCAACGGAGGATTCTTCAGAAGTTGATAAAGAATTCCACAAGGTAATTGCTCTTTCAGCTAAAATTCCTCTGTTTGAATCAATTATTGAACCATTGCAAAGCTTTCATCAAAAAGTATTAGAACAAATTCCTTTAGAAGACCGAAATTTAGAGCAAACCATTCAATATCATATTGATATTTATAATGCCCTTAAAAAGCGTGATCCAATCGAGGCATATACAAGTATGTACCGTCATTTAGATTTCGTGAGAAAGAAAGCCCTAAAAAATTTGAAAGCTAAATAGATAAGTGTCTTTCCGCTTAAACATAAACCCGTAATTGAGATTATCTCATATTCGGGTTTATTTTTTTAACTGCAAGAAAAGGATATAAAATTCAAACAAATTAGAATTTTATATTTTTATGGTTGACTATACATTTTTATTGTCTTACAATTAAAATGTAATATCTTATGAATTACTTCATGCGAGTGATAAATGTAAGCGGATACTTCGTTTTTCTGCAAATATAACATAGGGGGGAAATAAAGATGATGAAAGTGTCAGTAACGACGACTAAATTTGATTTAACTGATGCTGAATTACGACAAATGTGTCAGTTAGGGGTAGATTGCATTGATTTTGGTACAGGATCGTCATTTCCTGGTGTAAAAGAACAAGGTTATCCTGATCTGGATGTACTGTTGAAAATGAAACGCAAAATCAGATCATTTGGACTTGATATTAACCGCGTCACATTGCCGGATCTTTCAAATAAATTTATGAACAATGAAGAGGGTAGTGAAAAAGAGATAGAAAACTCGGTAAATGCAGTGAAGGTATTTGGGGAAGCAGGAATTAAGATTGTAAGACAACGATTTGCTGGAGATACCTATAATTACATGACAAAGAGCTACAAGGCAAGACAAAGAGGAGGCGCGATTGCACGTGGTGAAAGCTTAGGGTTTAACAAAGAACCTTATGAAACTCCAACTCTAGAAGAACATGAAAAATGGTGGGGCCGTTTTCGTTACGCCTATTCAAAAATTGTCCCTGTATGTGAAGACTATGAGGTGAATTTAGGAATGCATCCTTCTGATTCACCAAATCATGATACACCTTTTGGAGGCCTGGGCTATCGACGAATTATGGATGAATTCCCAAGCAAAAATGTTGGCTACATCTATTGCATTGGAACTCGAGCAGAAGAAGGTGGAAGTCCGCTGGTTTTAAATGAAATCAATCATTATGGTAGAAAAGATCGTATTTTTCTCGTTCATTTCCGTAATGTAAGAGGAAGCTTGCCTACAGCAGGTGCCTTTGAAGAGGCGTTACTAGATGACGGAGATATGAATATGTTTAAGATTTTACTAGAACTTCGCAAGGTTGGATATAATGGCTGTTTAAATCCTGACCATGTTCCAATGATGGAAGGGGATAATCCGGATCTTGATGGAAACTGGGCTCATTCAAATATTGGCTGGAGTTATGGTAGTGTAGGCTTTGCTTATTCGATTGGTTACATTAAGGCATTGCTAGCAGCTTTGGTTGAATTCGAAGGAAGATGATAGAGGAGGAATGAGAAATGGCAAGACTCAATAAAGATATATTTGCAAGCGCTTTCTTTATTGTTTTTTCTATTGGGATGTACATCGCCTCCAACAGTATTATAAAGTTAACTGTCTCTAAGGTTGGAGCCGACTTTGTACCAAAACTAGTGGCAATCGGAATGTTGATTTTAAGTGTTTTCTATTTGATTCAATCGATTAAAAAACAGATAAGGATAAAAAATGGAGTAGACAAAAATGCTCCAGTTGAAAAAGAAAACGAAACAGAAGATAAGAAGAAAATCAGTCCACTATCTGTAGTAGCAACAGTCGGGTTATTAGTCCTATATATTGCTCTTTTGCCTTATATCGGATTCCTTATTACGACAACTGTTTATTTATTTTTTCAAATGTATTTACTTGCGGCTAAAACAGAAAGAAAAATACCTATGTTTGTTGTCATATCGATTATTACTTCTGTATTTATCTACTTTATTTTCAAATACGTGTTCTACTTAATGCTACCAGCTGGAATTCTAGGGTAAGGGGGGTTCAACATGTTTGATTTATTTTTTGACGGATTTTCCTCCGTTTTAAACGTTTCAACAATTGCTTATATTCTTGGAGGTGTCGCTTTAGGATTAATATTTGGGTCTATTCCAGGTTTAACTGCTACAATGGCGATTGCTATTACACTGCCGATCACTTTTGGGATGGAACCGATCGTGGCGATGGCTTTACTGATGGGGTTATACATAGGTGGAGTTTCAGGTGGACTTATTCCTGCCATCCTATTAAATCTGCCAGGAACTCCATCTTCAATTGCTACGACGTTCGACGGGTATCCGATGGCCAAAAAAGGTCAAGCGGGACCTGCATTTGGCTACGCGATTCTTTTTTCCTTCTTAGGAGGATTGCTTAGTATTTTTGTGCTGATGCTACTATCTCCACCACTAGCAAAATTGGCACTAAAATTTGGTCCTTTTGAGTATTTTGCCATTACAATCTTTGCGTTAACAATGATCTCTAGTTTGTCAGGTGATTCATTAATTAAAGGATTACTAAGTGGATTATTTGGCATCTCATTAGCAATGGTTGGTTCTGCCCCAATAGATGCTTTCCCAAGATTTACATTTGGCTTCAAAGACCTTAATGCAGGTTTTCAGTTATTACCTGTACTAATCGGTTTATTTGCCGTATCGGAAATCATTAAATCTTCTGAGGGAAAGCTAGGAAAAGGACAGTCAGTTCAGTACAAATTAAAAGGTTTTGGTTTTTCGGTCCGAGATTTTTTCAAACAAGGCTGGAATGGGTTACGTTCAGCGCTAATTGGGATTGGTATTGGAATTTTGCCTGGTATTGGCGGAGGAACAGCCAATATTATTGCTTATGTTGCCGCAAAGAACCAATCAAAGAAACCTGAAAAATTTGGTACAGGAATTCCTGATGGTATTGTTGCTTCTGAGACATCAAACAACGCGGCTGTAGGCGGGGCGCTTGTACCTTTAATTTCGTTAGGTATTCCTGGAGATACGGTTACTGCCTTGCTTTTAGGAGGATTAATCCTTCACGGACTAAGCCCGGGACCACTACTAATCGAAAACAACGGTGATGTTGTCTATAGTATTTTTGCTGCATTAATTATCGCAAATATCTTCATGATTGCCTTGCTTTTCTGGGGAATGAGACTTTTTACGAAGGTGTTAAGCATCCCGCAATACATTCTTTTACCAATTATCCTTGTACTTTGTGTTGTTGGAGCAATTGGTGTAAATAATCGTTTATTTGATGCAGGAGCTCTCTTATTTTTCGGAATTCTTGGTTATGCCATGTTGAAATTCAATTTCCCAATCACACCCGTGATTTTAGGATTTATTTTAGGTCCGCTTGCTGAAACAAATTTACGAAGAGGACTTATGTACTCAAAAGGCGACTTTACACCATTCTTAACAGAACCAATCGCTGCCACATTTCTAGCTTTAGCAGTTCTATCAATTCTTTTCAAAATAAGAAGTAATTATAAGAAAAAGAGAAATATAGATTCAAATTCAATTGGAGCTTAAGATGTGCCCTCAAAGTTGTATTATAGGAAATTTTCTATAGATAAAAAATTCTAGGAGGTCTATTATGAAAAAAACGTTTAAAGGGATTATGGTGTTGATGACGACGATATTAGTTGCGGCATTGTTTGCTGGATGCTCACAATCGACTAGTAATGAGGGCGAAACTAGTAGTAGTAAAGATAGTAGCGGTGGAAGTGATTATCCGTCAAAACCAATTACAGTTGTCGTACCAGCAGGTGCAGGTGGAGATACGGATGCAAATGCAAGATTACTTGGCAAATATTTAGAAAAGGAATTAGGTCAGCCAGTTGTTATTTCAAATGTAACTGGTGCAGGTGGTACAGTTGGGGCAAATGAAGTATTAGATGCTGATTCTGATGGATATACAGCTTTGTTTTTCCATAACTCCTTATTGTTAAACAGAATTATGGGTCTTACACAAGATAGCTATGATTCTTTTAAACTTGCAGGAATTGCCGTATTAGACCAAGGAAATACATTTATGGTGAAAGCTGATTCTAAATTTAAGGATCTTAAAGACATGGTTGAATATGCGCGTCAGAATCCAGGAGAAGTTTCCATTGCAACTGAGGTTGGGGGATTTACACACCTCCAGTTATTAGCCCTACAAAAAGACCAAGGGATTGAACTAAATATTGTTGATGTCGGTGGAGCAGCAGAAAAAGTAACAGCGCTTTTAGGCGGTCATGTGGATATCGTTCCAACTTCTTTAGGATTAGTAAACAACTATGTAGATTCTGGAGATATGAGATCTCTTGGTATTATGTCAAGTGAAAGAGTGGATCTCATGCCGGAAGTCCCAACATTTATTGAGCAAGGTGTAAATAGTGAGTTTGAAAAATTCTTCTTCTTTGGTTTCAATCCAGATACACCAGATGAGATCGTTGATGCTTTTTCAAAAGCTGTTGAGAAAGTAGTAAATGATGAAGAATATGTGAAAGAAGCAGAGAAATTCCTTGTCACACCAACTTATATGAACCCTAAAGAGGCATTTGACTATATGAAAGAAACAGAAGTAAAATATATCGAACTAAATAAAGAGTAATAGATTTAAATTCTGTGCTCATAACAAGTGTTTTTGTTATGAGCATCATTATTTCAATTTTTGATAAAAAATTCCAGTATTCTAAGTTGACAATTAATTTTAATTGTCTTACAATTTTAATTAATTGTAAGACAATTAGACAATTATAGGGGATGAAAGGGATGAATGTAGATGAAGTTAAATAGGAAGGCACCAACAGGAATTTTAGGATTTCCAACAGCACCATTTAACAAAAACGGAAATATTGATGAACAAGCGTTAGCAGAAAATATTCATTTTTTAATAGAATCAGGGCTTTCATCAATTTTTATTGCATGTGGTTCAGGGGAATTTCATGCATTGAATAAAGCAGAATATCAAACAATGCTTGAGGTTGCTGTTGCTGCTGCAAACCGTAGGGTTCCTGTATATTCAGGTGTCGGAGGATCCATTGCAGAGGCTGTAGAGTTAGCTAGACTTTCAGAAAACCTAGCGGTAGACGGATATTTAATCCTGCCTCCTTATTTAATTGAAGGTGAACAAGAAGGGTTATATAACTATTACAAAATGATCCTTAACAGCAGTGAGTTAAATGCAATTCTTTATCAACGCGATAATGCCGTCTTACAGCCGCCAATATTAAAGCGTTTAATAGATGAGTTTCCTCAGATTGTCGGTGTAAAAGATGGTTATGGAAATATGGAACTAAATCTAGAGTTAACACAAACAATTGGTAATCGAGTGGAATGGCTAAATGGCATGCCTTTTGCAGAAATTACGATGCCAGCATATAAGGGGATTGGATTTAATTCATACTCCTCAGCAATGTCAAACTATATTCCACATATTTCGAAATTATATTATGACGCATTATTGGAAGGTAATAATCAATTAGTGAATAAGATCTATTTGGATGTACTCCTACCGATTAACCATATTCGAAAGAAACGCAAAGGATATGCCGTTTCCCTAATCAAAGCCGGAATGGAAATTATGGGCTTGCCAGTAGAAAATACAGTTCGACCACCTTGTATACCAGTTGAAAAAGAGCATTATGAGCAATTGAAGATCATTATTGAAAATGCATTAGAAAAATATCCGATTCCAAATAAAGAAGCCAGTAAATTTTAAGATCAATTTTGTTTTATGAAATAAAGGAGGAAAGAATATGGTTGTTGAAATTAAAAATAAAACATACAAAAACTTCATTAATGGAACTTGGACAGAATCTTTAAGTGGAGAAGTCCAAAAAAGTACCAATCCTGCCAATTATAAAGATGTTGTTGGTTACGTACAAATGTCAACAAATGAAGAGGTTAACCAAGCTGTATCTGCTGCAAAAGAAGCACAAAAGTTTTGGAGGAAATTAGCTGGAAGTGAAAGAGGCGCTTACTTATACAAGGTAGCTGATATCTTAGAAAAACGATTAGATGAAGTAGCGGAAACGATGACACGTGAAATGGGCAAAACGTTGCCTGAAGCAAAGGGTGAAACTGCTCGTGGTGTTGCGATCCTTCGTTACTATGCTGGAGAAGGTATGCGTAAAGTTGGTGATGTGATTCCTTCAACAGACAGCAAAGCATTAATGTTCACAAGCAGAGTACCTTTAGGAGTAGTTGGGGTAATTACACCATGGAATTTTCCAGTTGCAATTCCAATTTGGAAAATGGCACCTGCCCTTATTTATGGGAACACAGTCTTATTAAAACCAGCTCAAGAAACAGCTGTTACAGCTGCAAAAGTCATTGAATGCTTTGAGGAAGCTGGCCTTCCAGGAGGGGTTGTTAATTTTGTGACTGGCTCCGGCTCTATTATCGGTCCGGCAATCACCAACCATCCAGATGTGAATGGAATTACATTTACAGGATCTAATAGTGTCGGAAAGGGTATTGGTCAAGCGGCTTTAAACCGCGGGGCAAAATACCAACTTGAAATGGGCGGGAAAAATCCTGTTATCGTTACGGAAGATGCTGATTTGGACCTTGCAGTTGAAGCAACAATTAGTGGAGCCTTTCGTTCAACAGGACAGAAATGTACAGCAACAAGCCGTGTCATTGTAGAGGAATCAATCTATGAAACATTTAAAGAAAAACTAATAGAGAAAACAAAAGAAATTACAGTTGGAAATGGACTGCAGGATGGCATTTGGATGGGGCCATCTGCAAGTGAAGGACAATTAAACACAGTTCTTTCCTATATTGAAAAAGGAAAACAGGAAGGGGCAAGACTGGTTGCTGGTGGAAATCGTTTAACAGGTGGTGATTATGACAAAGGCTTTTACGTAGAGCCGACGATTTTTGACAATGTCACATCTGATATGACCATTGCCCAAGAGGAAATTTTTGGACCAGTCATTGCGCTTATTCAAGTCAAATCAATCGAAGATGCGCTCACATTGGCAAATGATGTTCAATATGGTTTAAGCGCTTCAATCTTCACAAGTAATATTTCAAACATGCTTTCTTTTATTGAAGATATGGAAGCAGGACTTGTGCGGATCAATGCTGAAAGTGCCGGAGTTGAACTTCAAGCACCTTTCGGAGGCATGAAACAATCAAGCTCACACTCTCGTGAACAAGGAGAAGCGGCCAAGGAATTTTTCACGTCAATTAAGACAGTGTTTGTAAAGTAAGCCTTATAGATGACAAGAGTACTGGAAAGTGAAAGTTGGATGGTGTCCTTATATGAGTGTAATTGAAACACTAGTAAAAGATATCCCGATCCCTAAAATGGTCAAAGTAAAACAGCATTTCTATGCTCCAGAAGTTCCTGATGTTGCGGAAGCTGTACACCATTCAATCAAGGATAAAGGAGTATTAGCGAGAATTTCGAAAGGTGATTTAGTTGCGATTGCTGTAGGGAGCCGCGGAATAGCGGATATTCCCATTTTAACAAGAGAACTCGTTAGAGCGGTAAGGTCTGCAGGCGGCAAACCATTCATTGTTCCGGCGATGGGCAGTCATGGCGGCGCTACAGCAGAAGGGCAGCGAGAGGTGTTGGAAAAATTAGGAATCACCAAGGGATTCACCGGTGCACCAATTAAATCAAGTATGGATGTTGTGGAACTAGGGAGATTGCCAAAGGGACTCCCTGTCTATCTCGATAAACATGCATATGAAGCTGATAAAATTATCTTCATCGCACGAATAAAATCACATACCGCATTTCGCGGCCCACATGAAAGCGGTCTGGCAAAAATGGTTACGATTGGACTCGGCAAACAAAAGGGCGCGGATGCGGCACATTCCTATAGCTTCAAATATATGCAGAGCATATACCTGCTATGGCTAAAATCGCGTTAGCCAATGCTCCTATTATCTTTGGACTTGCTACAATTGAAAATGCCTATGATCGGCCGGCAAAAATTGTAGCTGTTCCTGCAGAAAACATATTCGAAGTAGAACCAGAATTGCTGCTTGAAGCCAAATCCCTTATGCCGAGTTTGTTGTTTAATCCGATTGATGTTCTTGTTGTCGACGAGCTTGGGAAAGATATTTCAGGAAGCGGGATGGATCCCCATATTACCGGACGATATCCTACTCCATATGCAAGCGGAGATCAAAAAACTACAAATATTGTTGTTTTGGATATTACAGAGCAAACACACCATAATGCAAATGGGATTGGGTTGGCTGATATCACCACGCGGAGGGTATTTGAAAAAACAGCTTGGGCTAAAGGTTATGCTAATGCCCTGACTAGTCTCGTAACAGATGCTGTCAAGTTTCCTATGTTCTTAGATACCTCGGAATTAGCAGTTAAAGCAGCGATCAAAACAGCCGCTGTCGTTGATAAACCGAAAGCTCGCGTAGTACGAATAAAAAACACCCTTCATGTGAAAGAAATTTATATTTCAGAGAGTTTACTAGAAGAAGCAAGAAAAAATGAAAAGATTATGGTACTAGGGGAACCTGAATATATTGAATGGTAGTTTTTAATGTTCCGTGTATTTTTTAGAAAACCTTGTCGAAAGTCGTAGGAGGGATGTTTGTCATAAACGTCCCTCAGCTATTTCTTCCTAATTAATCGCTAAGGAGGCAGCTTCATATGGCATTAAAAGAAACAAAAGAAATACCACTCTATATTAAAGTAAATCCCCAAGACAACGTAGCCATCATCGTTAATTCGGGTGGTCTAAAAGAAGGAACAGTATTCCCATGCGGTCTAAGATTAGAGGAACATGTTCCTCAAGGTCATAAAGTGACCTTAACAGATTTGGAGAAGGACGAGGCGATTGTCCGCTATGGTGAAGTGATTGGATATGCAAAATCCAAGGTCAAGAAAGGAAGCTGGGTTAGGGAATCTTTAGTAAAGCTGCCAACACCACCAGAATTAGATGATCTTCCATTAGCAACTAAGGTACCCGAACAACTTCCTCCATTAGAGGGCTATACGTTTCAAGGATATCGAAATCGTGATGGCAGTGCAGGGATAAAAAATATCCTTGGGATTACCACAAGTGTCCAATGTGTTGCAGGTGTATTGGATTATGCAGTGAATAGAATTAAAAAAGAAATTCTTCCATACTACCCGAATGTCCATGACGTTGTTGCAATAAATCATACATATGGGTGTGGGGTAGCGATCAATGCTCCTGAAGCAAAAATCCCAATTCGGACCATCCAAAATCTCGCGACCCATCCTCATTTCGGCGGAGAGCTGATGGTCGTCGGTTTAGGGTGTGAAAAGTTATCACCAGGCCGATTAGTGCCAGATGGAGATCTAGAAAAAATTATTTCCTTGCAAGATCAAAATGGGTTTATCAATATGATTGAACTGATTATGAACATGGCAGAAGAGCGATTAAAATCATTAAATGAGCGTCAAAGAGTCACATGTCCCATATCTGATTTAGTTGTAGGATTACAGTGCGGAGGGAGTGATGCGTTTTCAGGTGTAACCGCAAATCCTGCGGTTGGCTATGCTGCTGATTTATTAGTACGGGCAGGAGCAACCGTTTTATTTTCTGAAGTAACAGAAGTAAGAGATGCCATCCATTTATTGACACCAAGGGCTGTGAATAAAGAAGTTGGTCAGGCACTTATAAATGAGATGAAGTGGTATGACGACTACTTACAAAGAGGAGAGGCCGACCGGAGCGCAAATCCATCACCAGGCAATAAAAAAGGCGGGTTAACCAATGTTGTTGAAAAATCGCTAGGCTCGATTGTAAAATCAGGAAGCTCTCCTATCGTCGGGGTAGTGCCACCAGGTGAAAAAGCAAAGCAAAAAGGGTTGCTCTTTGCGGCTACTCCAGCTAGTGACTTTGTATGCGGGACGCTTCAATTAGCATCAGGAATGCATCTTCAAGTATTCACAACTGGTCGTGGAACCCCGTATGGCTTGGCAATGGCTCCAGTAATTAAAGTGTCGACAAGAAACACTCTAAAGGAACAATGGAAGGATTTAATTGATGTAAATGCTGGCCCAATTGCAACAGGTGAAGCATCGATTGAAGAAATTGGTTGGGAACTCTTTCATTTCATCTTAGATGTTGCAAGCGGCCGCAAGCAAACATGGGCTGAACATTGGGGGTTGCACAACGATTTAGTCTTATTCAATCCTGCTCCTGTAACATAAGCGTTGATCGTTAAGGCACACCTTTTTATAGGTTGCCTTTCTCTTTTTATCAGATTACGAGATTTGTTAAAAGAATAAGGTAGTAAAGGAGGTGAAGCGTTTTGCGGAGTTATCTCATATTATCCATGTGTTTTCTGTTTCTCATTCAATACTTTCTTGACCAAACATGGCTAGGATATGTTGTGGTCGTTTTTGTGATCGTTGCCTTTATAGCCAGTGTCATGAAAGCGAAAGGCGTTCCAAGATTCATAGGCACCATCATGATGGGAACGGGTATCGGGTTAGAACTTTATAAAGGAGCAGGAATTGACGGGATTAGTGAAGGAATTCTATTAATCTTGCCTTTGCTTTGTTTAGTAACGCTTGCGCCACTCCTTTCGATCCCACTTAAGCTTGGTGGATATTTTGAAGCCATTGATATACTTTTACGTAATTTATTACATCACCCAAAACGTCTTTTTGCTGGGATTACAACCTCCTTATTTATTTTAAGTCCGATCTTGAGCTTAGGTTCTGTCCGTTTGATTAGTGAATTTCTTTCAGATTTAAAGCTACCATCAGCTATGTCGGCAAAAAGCTATCTCATAGGATTTTCAACAGCAATCTTATGGTCGCCATATTTCGCTTCAGTCTCATTGGTCCTATACTATTTGGATATGCCTGTAGGGAACTATATTTTATATGGTATTGGATTATCTGTTTTATCCTTAACAGTAGGAAATATATTGTTTGCTGTTTGGGAGAAACGACATCCGATTGAAAATCAAACAGTACCAGAAGTTCCTTTGGGAAAAAAAACGAAGAAACAGCTTATCCAATTAGCCTTATTCGTTTCCCTTCTTATGATCGTCTCCTTAATCATTGAGTTTATTACCCAATGGTCCATGATTGTGATTGTTTGTATGATTTCGTGTATTATGCCAATCATATGGGGATTTTCAACAAAAAGCTGGACAAAATTGATTCCGTTATTAAAAAACTACCGAGACCAATCCGTGCCGATAATGAATAATGAAATTATGCTGTTCAGCAGTGCAGGATTATTAGCACACGCATTACAAGGAACTGAATTAGCCAATCAAATAAGTGATTTTTTAACAATAGCGGCGAGTCAATCCTTTTTATTATTTGCTTTATTTGTTATCTTGCTTGTTGTTATTACCACGTACATTGGAATTCATCAAATCGCAGTCATTGCCGCACTAGCGATGCAATTAAATGCAGATCAGCTAGGAATCAGCAATCTATCTCTTGCGATGCTTCTTTTGCTTTGTTGGTCAATTTCAACTGCTTTAAGCCCATTTTCTGGATTGAATTTAATGGTAAGCAGAATTGTAGGAATATCAGGATTCGACGCGGGTATACGCGCAAATGGATTACATCTAATTGTCATGGCCGTGATTGGGATTGGTATTATTATGTTTATAAATTAAGGCACTTTTAGTAATGCCGGAAAATCTCAAAAGAAAAAAACAATTTTAAATTTAATACCGAATGATCTCACCTTTATCATGAAGGTGAGATTTTTTAGGGTCCCAATCACCTTACCATGAATGACGAAATCATAACAATCCTTGGAAAAAATAGCTTATAATAATCATAGAAACTAAAAAACAGGAGCATACACAAATGAACAAACAAAACAGCAAGTACAGATGGGTCGTTTTTGCTTCGGTTCTTTTCACTTATTTTCTAATTGTAAGTCAAAGAACAGCACCAGGTTTAATTACAGACCAATTGATGAGTGATTTTAAGGTGACAGCTGCAACAATTGGGTTCATCGCGAGCATTCAATTTTTTGCGTACGCAGGCTTACAAGTTCCGATTGGCATCTTGTCTGATCGTTTTGGACCTAATTTTTTTCTTATTGTCGGGACTTTTTTAACAGGGATCGGTACGGTGTTGTATAGTCTTGCACCAAATGATTCCGTTCTTCTTATTGCGAGATTAATCGTCGGAACAGGTGATTCAGCCATTTGGGTAAATTTAGTGTTGATTTTAAGTCAGTGGTTTAAAGGGAATGAATTCATCAAATTACTTGGTATGGCAGGAGTATCCGGAAGTCTTGGGTTCTTGTTGGCAACCGTACCATTTTCACTCTGGATTGGCTTAATGGGTTGGAGAACTTCTTTTTTAACTATGGGCATCCTTTTATTACTATGTGGAATTCTTCTATATGTTGTCCTTATTCTTAATCCAAGACGAATGATTAAAAACAATATTTCACTAGACTCGAGTCCTAAAAGAACATCTAAGCCTGAGAAAACCATGGTAATTTTAAAGCGGATTTTTTCAAATCGCCAAGCATGGGCAGCCTTTTTCTGTCACTTCGGTGCAGTTGGTACATATGTCGGCTTTATCGGCTCATGGGCCGTTCCGTATGGCATGTATGTGTTTGATATGTCATTGTCTGCTGCTAGTCAATTTGTTATGATCGGACTTTTTGGGGCCATTATTGGTGCACCATTATCAACGATGATTTCAAGTCGGCTGAATTCAATCAAAAAACCCTATATGATTATCCATGCAATGATTTTTATATGTTGGGCTTCCTTTCTACTATTTAGTGGAAAACCACCACTTTTTATGCTCGTTGTCCTCTTTTTCATGATTGGCTTTGGAAATGGTGCAAGTGCTTTAACTTTCGCAGTTGTACGCCAATCATTTGACACAAAAGAAGTAGGAGTTGCTACAGGTTTTGCAAACATGGGAGGCTTCTTAAGTGCAGTTTTATTACCGGGCATTTTTGGAGCTGTGTTGGACTCTTTTCAAGCTTCAGCAAGTCATGTTGGTTATTTTTACGGCTTTATGATTCCTGTGTTGTTTTCAATGTTAGGTTTGTTGGGAGTTTTTCTCATAAAGGAACAACCTCAGGAAGTAATGCAAACAAAAGAGCTCACCTTTTAATAAAAGCTATCTGTTGATTTTTTCAAATGTTGATATGGAAAGAAATCAACAGATATCCTTTTTTTTACAAATATTTCTTAATAAAGAAGGAGTACCCATGCACTAAGGAGAAATACATACTCGTAACAAACAGTACAAAATACAAAACAGGTCAAGGAGGATATGATGGGTAGATTAATACATTTCGAAATTCATGTTGATGACATGGAACGCGCTAAAAAGTTTTATGGAGATGTATTGGGTTGGACATTTGAAGATTGGAGCGACTACGCTGGAATGCCTTATTTCGGCGCAGTGACAGGTGATGCGAACGAACCCGGAATTAACGGAGCTTTAATGCAACGCCAAAGTGCTTCTCCATCTCAAGACCACCCGCAAAATGGTTATACATGCACGATGGTAGTGGAAGATTTAGATTCTACTGAATCTAAAATTCTAAACAATGGAGGCAAGGTTGTTAAGCCAAAACATGCTTTGCCTGGAATGGCATGGCAAGGGTATTATATGGATACTGAAGGAAATATTTTTGGCATTCATCAACCTGATGAGAACGCAAAATAGACTTTAATTCTTATCAATGTTAGAACCTGCTCTCCCATTGGGAGCAGGTATTTTTTATTTGTACACTGTAATCAATTTATCACAATGGACAAAAATACTTTAAAAGGCAAACTATCTTTGATACAGATATATAAAAAATTCACTTTATCTATTTTACAAACCACCAAGACTATACTATACTCACTAATAGAAAACAAAAAAATGAATATAAAACAAATAGGTTTCTTTCATAGAGATATGTAAGACTAAGAGGGAAGTTTGGTGTAAATCCAACACGGTCCCGCCACTGTAATCGAGAAGGAAGGTTATACAAGATCCACTGTGTAAAAGCATGGGAAGGAGAAACCGACCGCTATATTCGTAAGTCAGGAGACCTGCCTATTTGTTTTTTTAAGCTTCCTCGAGGAAAGGAATGTTTAAAGCGCTCGTAATCTCTTATTGTTAATGCTATTATTTATATAGTAGATTGCATGTTTATACATAGAATGAACAAGAGATCATTGAAATAGACGCCTTTAATCAACGCTTTCCACAGGAATAGCGTTTTTTTGTGTTCAAAAAAGAAAGGAAGAATGAAAAATGAGTACGTTTATGAAGAAGTGGGGTTTATTAAGTATTGTTCTTCTGTTAAGCATGTTCATGATTGTGGGATGTGGGTCACAAGAGGACAATACGCAAGGAGAACAGAATTCAGAGACTGGGACAGCACAGGAAGAAGGCAATACAGTAAATGGACAGCCATTTCCTGTCACAATAACCGATGATGCCAACCAAGAGGTAACGATTGAATCTGAGCCAGAATCAATTGTCTCTATTCAAGCAAGTAATACTGAAATTGCATATGCGCTTGGATTAGGAGATAAAATTGTAGGTGTATCCGATTTCTGTAACTATCCTCCAGAAGCTCTAGAGAAAGAAAAAGTTGGCGGACAGGACATCAATATTGAAAAGGTTCTTTCCCTTCAACCAGATCTTGCGTTAGTAACCGATTATCATTATGAAACACATCCTGACATTTTAAAGCAGCTTGAAGAAGCAGGAACGAAAGTAATCGTTGTTGGTGATACATCTTCATTTGAAGAAGTATATAAAAATATCGAAATGATTGGACAAGCAACAGGTACTGAAGATAAAGCAAATGAAATCGTGACAGATATGAAGGATCGCCTTGACGTTGTGAAAGAAAAAGCAGCAGAAATTACAGACAAAAAGAAAGTATGGGTAGAAGTTTCTCCATCACCAGATATCTTTACTACAGGTAAAAACACGTTTATGCATGAAATGCTAGAATCAATTAATGCCATTAATGCTGCAGAAGATCAAGATGGTTGGGTAAAACTAACAGAAGAGGAAATTGTCAAATTAAATCCTGATGTGATTATTACAACCTATGGCTATTATGTAGAAAATCCAAGTGAGCAAGTTTTAGCACGTAAAGGATGGGCGGACGTACCTGCGATTAAAAATGAACAGGTGTTTGATGTTGATAACGATACTGTTACAAGACCAGGCCCTCGTTTAATTGAAGGAGTCGAGACACTTGCGAAGCTTATTTATCCTGAAGTGTTTGAAAAGTAAGATTACGTGGCTGTATATTCTAAGCGGAGGGTTTGTACTTAGTACAGCCCTCCTTGGCTTATTTATTAGCAGTGTGCAGGTGCCCGTTACAACGATTTTACATATTATATCCGACAATACCATAGGTTTTGGCTGGTTAGAACAAATACCCAAAAACGAAGAAATGATTATTTGGAATATTCGTTTACCAAGAGTACTTCTTGGATTTTGCGTTGGAGCTTCTTTAGCATTAGCAGGAGCAGCTTTTCAAGGGCTTTTACGCAACCCATTGGCAGATCCCTATACAATTGGGGTGTCATCTGGAGCGTCTCTTGGTGCGGTGTTTGTTATTTTTTTTCAGTTTTCCATCATCGGCTTAGGAAACTTTACTCTTCCAGTTGTCGCGATTATTAGTGGATTTCTAACTTTGTTTCTTGTTTTTGGGCTTGTAAAATTAAGCAGCCGCAACCTTGCAATTGAAACGATTATCTTAGCAGGCATTATTGTGAGTTCTTTTATAGGGGCAATCGTTTCACTCATAATTTCTTTAAGTGACCGAGATTCGATGACACAAATTATTTATTGGTTATATGGAAGTGTTGGAATGAGAAACTGGACACATGTTCAACTAATTGTTCCTTTTATGGTGCTTGGTTCCTTAATCTTATTTTTCAACCATCGAGAGCTGAATGCGTTAGCCCTTGGCGAGGATGCCGCTGATCATATTGGTGTTGATGTGAGAAAAAGGAAGATTTTCATCTTAATTGGAGCCTCCTTATTAACAGGTGCTGCTGTGGCGGTATCTGGTTCGATTGGTTTTGTTGGACTTGTGATACCACATCTTATTCGGCTCATAACAGGTCCAAATCATCGTCATGTCCTTCCTTTGTCAATGCTTGTTGGAGGAGCTTTTCTTATTTTAGCAGATTTAGTTTCGCGTACGATTATCGCACCTAAGGAATTGCCGATTGGTGTGATTACAGCCCTTATTGGGGCACCAGTATTCGCACTTTTATTAATTCGAGAACGTCTTGGGCGGAGGGGATCATAAATGTTAAGAATTGAAAACTTAGTAGGTGGCTACTCGAATCCGCCCATTATTAATGGAATCGATGTTGAGATTGGACAAGGAGAATTTTTTTCACTCCTCGGACCTAATGGAAGTGGAAAAACAACGATTTTTAAGCTAATTACTGGTCAATTGCCGATAATGGATGGGGAGGTCTTCTTATCAAATCAACCAGTTTCCAGACTTTCAAAGCTTGATAAGGCGAAGAAAATGGCTGTTCTCACACAGGAAGCAAATGTATCATTTGATTACACCGTCGAAGAAATTATCGCGCTTGGTCGTTATCCACATCAAAAAGGCCTACTTAAACAGTTATCAAAACAAGATGTAAGGATAATGGATGATGTCATGGATATGACTAACATTGCTCATCTAAAGAACATACCATTTCGTATGATTAGTGGCGGAGAAAAGCAAAGGGTGTTATTAGCAAAAGCTTTAGCTCAGGAGCCGGAAATATTACTGTTAGACGAACCAACGAACCATCTGGATATTAAGCATACTTTTCAAATGCTTGATTTATTAAGAGAACGACAAAAAAGCATGGGGTTAACGACATTTGCTATTTTACATGATTTAAATGTTGCATCTCTATATTCCGATCGAATCGCTTTGCTTCATCAAGGAAAATTTTTAGAAGTTGGAGATGTTGAAACGCTAAGAAAAGTGGATCAGCTAAAAAAGGTGTACGAGGTAGATGTAATCCCTCAATCACATCCGACGATTCCTAAGCCGCAGTTGTTAATGACACCAAACCATACCATTTCACAACATTCTATAGCTTTTAAAGAGTCATATAAGATTAAACAAACGAAAGAATATGTACATGTTCAATTCAAACACCAACTGAAAACCATTTCAAATGGTGTAATTGGCGAAGGAATTCAATGGCTCACTCACTTTTGTAATTTTCATGTAGAGAAAAATTATCATTGTGATGATCCTGTAAAAGATGTACAAGACTGGATGACAACATTCAATATCCCTTTTGAGCAGGCTCTTGGCATGATGACAGCTGTTGTGTTAGAGGATGCTGTGATTATCGAGGAAGAAATTGGTGGTATTTCGATGCTAGCAATCGTAACGGCAGGTGTCGGAAATGCGGTTGATATTTCAAAGCAATCCATTTCTAGTGCGGTCCAAACGATTGGAACGATCAATACCATGCTATTTATCGATGCCCATTTTACAGATGGTGCCCTTGTCAATGGATTAATATCTGCAACAGAAGCAAAGGTAAAAGCTTTACATGATTTAAAAATAAAAGATCCGCAATCCGGAACCCTCGCGACTGGAACATCAACAGATGCTCTTGTCCTCGGTTTAACGCAAAAGGGTGACAAAACTCCTTATGCTGGATCAAGTACTGTTGTTGGTCAAGCAATTGGTCAGATAGTGTATCGTGCGACATATGAAGCAATCAAAAAATATTTACATCGAGTTCATAAAGGGCATTGTTAAAAAAAGTATCAAAGGTGGAATGAAAATGTCACAAAGTCGATTGGTTATTGCTGGAACCGGAAGTGGTGTTGGGAAAACAACACTTACGATTGGATTGATGTCAGCGCTAAAAAAACGTGGACTCACAGTCCAAGGATTTAAATGCGGTCCAGACTATATTGATCCTTCCTATCATACTGCTGTTACAAAGAGAGCTTCTCGAAATTTAGATAGCTGGATGCTTACACATGATCAGGTCATCGATATTTTTAATCATGGAAGTGCAGGTGCTGACATTTCAATTATCGAAGGAGTTATGGGCTTTTTTGATGGGAAAAATCCAGAAACAAATGAAGGAAGTACGGCTGAAATTAGTATGATTACAAAAAGCCCAGTCTTATTAGTTGTAAACTGTGAAAGCATGGCAAGGAGTGCAGCGGCCATCGTTAAGGGCTTTCAGCTTTTATCGGAAGGGCCTAATATCGCTGGCGTCATTGCTAATAAAGTGGGAAGTGAAGGGCATTTTCAGCTTGTGAAAAAAGCGATTGAGAAGGAATGTCATGTTCCTGTGATCGGTTTTTTGAAAAAGGAACTAGATATTGAAATACCTGAACGACATCTTGGTCTCATCCCTTCTATTGAAAGAGGAGAGCTTGATCATTTTTTTCAAACATTAGGAGACTTAGTTAACGAGACAATTGATATGGAATTACTCCTTCAATTAGCTAACGCTGATCTATTACCTTCAAATGAAAAATCTTCATTATTTGAAGCAAAAAAAGAACCTGCTGTTAAAATCGCTGTTGCAAAGGATGCTGCCTTTAACTTCTATTATCCTGAGAATCTTGAAATCTTAGAGGCAAAAGGAGCTGAGATTGTTTATTTTTCACCACTCGAGGATGAGGAGTTACCAAATAATGTTGAAGGCCTCTATTTAGGAGGGGGATTCCCAGAGGAATTTGCACATCAATTAGAACAAAATGAAAAAGCAAAGGACTCCATAAAAACTTCCATCGAACATGGACTACCAACATTAGCTGAATGTGGAGGGTTCATGTATTTAACAGAATCAATCGAAACAACGGAAAACCAAACCTATCAAATGGTTGGAATCATTCCCGGTAAGGTTAAAATGCAAGAAAGATTAGCAGCTTTAGGCTACAGGGAAATATTCGGGCAAAATGAAAATTATTTATTAAAGAATGTAGCTGCAAAGGGTCATGAATTTCATTACTCTACGTATCAATCTCCTAATGAAAACATTCCATACGCCTATGAAACGAAGGGTATGAGAGGAACAAAGAAGGAAGGGTACTTACATAAAAATGTTGTAGCAGGCTATACACATTTTCACTTTGGCTCCTGTCCGAGCATGGTTGATCATTTGATTGAAAAATGTCTAGAGTACAAAACGAATAGGGGGAATCATCATTGACACAACATTCATACTCCGTACCTCAGTTAAATAAGGAAATGGGAAAACAAGTCTCTGATTATATAAATAATTTAACAAAGCCAGCGGGGAGCTTAGGCAGGTTAGAGGAAGTTGCCATATTATTAGCTGAAATGAAAAATGATGCATTTCCAACTGTGTCTCCAGCCGGTGTTCTTGTTTTTGCTGCAGATCACGGCATTACTGACGAGGGGGTATCAGCCTATCCGAAAGCTGTAACAGAGCAAATGGTGCGTAACTTTTTAAATGGTGGTGCAGCCATCAATGTGTTTAGCCGACAAATAGGTGCTGACCTAAACATCATTGACATTGGGGTTGCAATTGATATTGATCATCCTCATTTACTCAAGAAAAAAGTTCGATATGGAACAGCAAATTTTTTACACGAGGACGCCATGTCTCGTAAAGAGGCAGAAAAGGCCATCAAAATTGGCTATGAGCAGGGCTTAGAGATGATCAACAATGGTGCACAATGTCTTATCCTCGGTGAAATGGGGATCGGCAATACAACTGCAAGCAGCGCGATCTTAACAATATTGAGTGATAAAGAGGTCGAATCGGTTGTCGGAACTGGAACAGGTATTACACAGGAAGTCTTACAACATAAAGTCCATGTCATTAAGCAAGCGATTGAATCGCGTCATCCTAATCCTGCAGATCCAATTGATCTTATTTCAAAAATAGGTGGATTAGAGATCGCTGGAATGACTGGTGCGATGCTGGCTGCTGCAAGCAGACGAGTACCTATCCTTGTCGATGGATTTATTTGTACGATCGCCGCCTTACTAGCTAGTAAGATTTCACCAAATGCTGCAGATTATATGGTTGTCACACATCAATCTGTTGAACCAGGTCATCAAATCGCCATTTCATTATTAAGAAAAAAACCAATTCTAGATCTAGGTCTCCGACTAGGAGAAGGAAGCGGAGCAGCTGTTACATACCCAATAATCCAATCAGCTACATTAATGGTAAAAGAAATGGCAACATTTGATTCAGCTGGAGTTTCCCAAAAAAACTAGGAGGTAAGGTCAAAATGGAGAAAAAAGGGTTAACACTCGTGTACACAGGTGATGGAAAAGGAAAAACGACATCAGCTCTTGGTTTGACATTGAGAGCGGTTGGGAGAGGCTACAAAGCGAAAATTTTTCAATTTATCAAATCTCCTCAGCGTTCATATGGAGAGCAAATAGCCCTAAAAAAGCTAGGTGTTGATATGGTGCAACTAGGCATTGGGTTTACATGGACGAAAACACCAGAGGAGCACCGGGAAGCATTGAAAATTGGCTGGCCAAAGGCGAAGGAAGCAGTGCTTAGCGGGGAATATGATGTTGTTATTTTAGATGAGCTAAATAATGCTCTTGCGATTGACACCTTTCCAATTGATGATGTTCTACCATTAGAAGAGGTTTTAGAGGTTATTCAAAACCGCCCGCCACATGTACATCTCGTTATAACAGGTAGAAATGCTAAGCAGGAAATAAAGGATATTGCTGATCTTGTGTCAGTAATAGAACCAGAAAAGCACTATTATAATGAAGGAATTCCTGCTGTTAAGGGAATTGAATTTTAGCTTATTGTAAAAGGAGTTCATTTACATGAAAAAAGCTGTACCGCTAATGATTCAAGGTACTCATTCAGATGCAGGAAAAAGTGCAATCGTGACGGCTTTATGCCGAATATTTGTTCAAGATGGCTTTAAGACAGCTCCTTTTAAATCTCAAAACATGGCGTTAAATTCCTATATTACGGTAGATGGCAAGGAGATAGGACGGGCACAAGGAGTACAAGCTGAAGCAGCTAAAATTGTTGCGACAACCGATATGAATCCAATTTTGATAAAGCCGACTGGGGCCTATCAATCTCAAATTGTTGTACATGGAAAACCATATAAAAATATGAAAGCCGGCGAATACCGTGAAGACTTTTTTCAACAAGGATTCGCTTTGATTCGAGATGCATATGAAAGATTGGCAGAACGTTATGATCGAATTGTCATTGAGGGAGCGGGAAGTCCAGCCGAAATTAACTTAAACGACCGCGAGCTTGTCAACATGCGAGTTGCCAAAATAGCCGATGCACCGGTTATATTAGTAGGTGATATTGAAAAGGGTGGGGTGTTTGCAAGCTTAGTTGGGACACTTCAGCTTTTAGAACCTGAGGATCGAAATCGGGTAATCGGTGTTATTATTAATAAATTTAGAGGAGATGTATCCTTACTTGAACCAGGCCTAACATGGTTTGAAGAATATACAGGTGTGCCTGTCTTAGGAGTAGTACCATTTATTAACGATTTATTTATTGAAGCTGAGGATTCGGTTATTTTAAACAATTATTCTACTAAAATGGATGACTCGAAGGATATTGATATTGCCGTAATTCGCCACCCGATGATTTCAAATTTCACTGATATAGATCCTTTTTTTGAGGAAAGTGATTGCCATGTTCGCTTTGTGAAGAATGTGTTAGAGCTTGGTGAGCCAGATTTACTTATTTTACCTGGCAGTAAAAATACTATTGAAGATATGCTGTTTTTACATCAAAGTGGCCTGGCGAATAAAATATTGGAGCTAGCTGATTCAAATACAATGATTATTGGGATTTGTGGCGGTTATCAAATGCTGGGAAACTCTATTGTGGATGAACACCATATCGAATCCTCACATGGAAAAGTGAACGGACTAGGACTACTGCCAATGAACACAGTGATGACAGTCAATAAAAAAACGGTTCAAACTGAAGGAATGGCCATGTTTGGAGAGAAACAACTGCTAGTCAAAGGCTATGAGATTCATATGGGTGAATCGTTTTTTGAAGAGTCTTGCCATCCTTTTATTAAACTTAAAAATAGTCAAGATGGGGTTATAACGGAAAACAAGCAGCTAATAGGTACCTATTTTCATGGAATCTTTCATAATGATTCTTTTCGTGAGATTGTCTTAAATGAGATTCGAATGAAAAAAGGGTTAGAACCTATTTATGATCGTGCTTCATTTGCGCAGAAAAGAGAAGAAGGATTTAATTTATTAGCAAGTGAGGTTCGCAAGAATATTAAGCTCGATAAAATCTATCAATTATGTGCTGACTTTTCAGCACATTCAGCACATAAGAAAGAAGCAAAGGACTAATCATGAATGTTACTTAATGAATTTTCAGGAAATCTTCTTATCGTTTTAGGAGCTGCCATCTTGCTTGATTTAATCATAGGCGATCCAAAGTGGATGCCACACCCTGTCGTACAAATGGGAAAGCTCATAACCTTTTTAGAGAAAAAGTGGAATAGGGGAGAACATCGAGTTAAAAAGGGTATCGCTCTTACCTTGACTGTCGTATTGCTTGTTTTCCTTATGACCGCTACCTTACTATTTCTTGCCTACATGGTTCACCCAATCCTAGCAATGATTCTTGAAATATATCTCATCTCAACGACCATTGCGATAAAGGGATTATCAGCTGCAGCAAAGGATGTCCTTCATCCATTAAATAAAGGTAATATTGTTGAAGCAAGAAAACAGCTAAGCATGATAGTTGGTCGTGATACAGAAACTTTGCCGGAAAATGAAATCGTAAGAGGTACAGTGGAAACAGTAGCAGAAAATACAGTGGATGGAATAACGGCTCCGTTATTTTGGGCACTGATTGGCGGTGCACCATTAGCACTAGTTTATCGTGCGATTAATACCTTAGACTCAATGGTTGGTTATAAGGATGATCGATACAGACAGTTTGGATGGGCATCAGCAAAACTAGATGATCTGGCGAATTGGATTCCGGCTAGATTAACGGCCTTATCAATATGGATTTCTTCATTAATTATAAAAGACTCAGAGCTGAAAAAAAGCTGGGAAATCACCTTAAGAGATGCGAGAAAACATCCTAGTCCTAATAGCGGTTGGTCTGAAGCGATGGTTGCAGGCTTATTAGGAATTCAATTAGGTGGAATAAACTATTATAGAGGAATAAAATCCGAAAGAGCGACAATGGGAGATCCACATAGACAATTAGCTCAATCTGATATTCAAAAAGCCATTATATATATGCATGGAGGCTGGATTGTCTTTATCTTACTAGGCGGTAGCATCCTTCTCTTTATTGGAACGAGGTGAAAAAATGAAGTGGCCAAATCATGGCGGACAGCCAGAACAGATGAAGCAATTATTTCAAATTAATACTGATCAGCAAGTACTCGATTTTAGTGCAAATTTAAATCCAATAGGGCCACCTAATTGGTTAAAAGATGCTTTACAAGAATCATATCAATCGATCACGAGATATCCTGATCCATCTTATTCACAAACAACAGCTGCCGTAGCTCAATTTGAAGGAATTGACCAAGAAAATATTCTGTTAACGAACGGTGGAGCAGAAGCGATTTTTTTAGCGGCGAAATATTTTGAAAAAGGCAAAGCGTGTATTGTTCATCCAACTTTTTTAGAATATGAACGTGCTTGCAGACATTATCATATCGAAGTAGAGGATTTGTTTTATGAACTAGAAAATGGTTTTACATTACCAATGTCTTTGATCATAGAGAAACTAAACAAAACAGATGTTCTTTTCCTTTGTCGACCTAATAACCCAACAGGTACAGTCATAGCTGAGCAAGATATTAAGCAACTGCTTGAGGCTGCAAAAGAAACAAATACGTATATTGTTGTGGACGAAGCGTTTGTTGACTTTCTCCCAGCAGCGATACCAAGCCTGTCAGGATGGTTAGCATGTTATCCGAATTTAATTCTTTTACGTTCATTGACAAAGATGTATACCATTCCCGGCTTAAGAATTGGCTATATGATGGCAAACCCGAACATCATATCAATTTTAAAGAATGAACAAATTCCTTGGAGCATTAATTCGTTAGTTGATGCCATCGTTCCGAAGTTATTGGCTGATAAAAACTTTGTTAACCAAACTAAAGCATGGCTTCATGAGCAATCAGCATATATCCATAAAACCTTACCAGACATGGAGTTTTCTCTCACCCCATCACAAGTGAATTTTTACCTTTTACGAGATCATAAGAGACCGAATGAAACAGATAAACTTTTCACATTTTTACTAAGACGCGGAATTGTTACTCGTCATACCCATAATTTTAAAGGCCTTCATGGTGATTATTTACGTCTTGCTATCCGATCCAAAGAAGAAAACAAACAACTAGTGACAATGCTGCAAAAATGGAGAGATGAAACATGATTGTGTTTATATCTGGTGGAGCAAGATCCGGTAAAAGTCATGTTGCAGAACAAACAGCACTTTCATTAGCTAGAAAGAATAGTGGACAACTATATTATCTTGCTACTGCTAAAAGAAGCGATGACGAAATGGTGGAACGAATTCTCATTCATCAGCAGGACCGAGGAGAAACGTGGATAACGATAGAAGAACCATATTATCTAGAAGAATATCTCATGAACTGTGAGAAAGATGATGTCGTTTTAATTGACTGCTTAACCATTTGGTTAAGCAATGTCATGTTTGAGATGAACGATAAAATGACAAAGTTGGAAGAAATGGTACGCGAGTGGATAAGGGTAGCAAGAAAAAAACAATTTTCCCTTGTCATTGTGTCAAATGAAGTAAATGGAGGAATTCCTTTTTTAGATGAAGCTGTGTTTTCATATATGTATACATTGCAAAAATTACACCAACTTATTGTCGAGCAGGCAGAACTTTCGGTTGAAGTACAAGCCGGGATTCCAACATATTGGAAGGGAGAAAAAGAATGAAGTCGTTCATCTATGGATTTTTACTCGCTATTCAATTTTTAACAAGAATCCCAATCCCGATTCAATCTCCTTGGAACAGTAAAACAAGCAGATGGGCTTTAAGGAGTTATCCTGCTGTTGGCTTATTACTTGGATCCATCATCATGGTTGTCTTTTGGATACTGGAACCGCATCTCCCTGTTTTGATCTTAACGTTATTCATCATTTCCGTATGGGTGTGGCTAACAGGAGGGCTGCATTTAGATGGCTGGATGGATGTTGCCGATGCTTTAGGGTCAAATGCCCCGCTTGAGAAAAAATGGGAAATCATGAAAGACCCTCATGTTGGGAGCTTTGGACATATTGCGCTTTTGTTTTTACTTGCTTGGAAGACCGTATTGATTTATGAATTGCTGCATTTTGACATGTTTATCATAGCATTTCTCTTTATAGTATCATGTTCGCGTTTAGGAGCAGTTTTGTTAATGGTGTTTTTACCTTCAGCAAAAAGTAATGGCCTTGCATGGGAATGGAAGAAACATATTAATCGTATCGATATCATCTACGCGATCATTCCAGTTGCTGTGTTCGTCTTTTTATTTCCTTCATTTTATCTTTATCTTTTAGCATACATGTTGTTTGTCATCTTATATGGTACTTGGGTTAAGCGAACATTTAAAGGAATAAATGGGGATTTATTAGGCACAGCCATTGAAGGAGGAGAATTATGGGGGCTTGTCATCATGTGGATTTATTTCTCGTTCGTCATAGCATAACAGAATGGAATCAACAGAAAAGATATTTGGGGCATACGAATCAAAGTGTAGTAAAAGAGGAACTCCACACGTTGGATTGGTTGAAAAATGTGTTGCAAAAAACAAGGTTTGATCACGTTTATACTAGTGATTTACTTCGTTGTCAGGAAACATTTGATTATTTGGACCTTCCAACTAAAATGTCTGTCGATCATAGATTAAGAGAAATGAACTTCGGTGATTGGGAAGGAAAAACGTACAACGAATTAAAAGATGTAAAAGTCTATCAAAACTGGTTGAATAACTTGGAGGGTACTTCGGTACCGAATGGAGAGTCTTTTAGCATCTTTAAAGCAAGAATTGATTCTTTTTTTTATGATTTTTTTCACCATCTTAATGGTCTTGAAGTTAATCAAAAGTTCTTAATCATCACTCATGGCGGTGTCATACGTTACGCTGTCTCAACATTTATAGCATCCACATCCATGTGGGATATTTCTATCCCACATGGACAGGGACTACAATTAAGCTTTGATAAGAAAGAGGGGGAATGGTTATGCAGCTCATTCTCGGAGGTGCTTTTACAGGAAAAAGAAAAGTAGTAAAAGAAAAGCACCAAGCATACAGCTGGATTTCTTCCTATAACGGTCAAAATGTATGGGATTGGGAAACAAAATGGACTAATAATACAACATTAGTGCTTGAAGGCTGGGAAAATTGGATTTTACAAGAATTAAAGTATTATAAGAGCAATGACGAGATTCGAAGGAAGTTTAGAGATCTTTTACATCGACTTCTAGACGAAGAGAATAAAAGAAACAACCCAATTGTTCTAATTATGCTAGATATGGGCAAGGGAATTGTTCCTCTTGAAAAAAGTGAAAGAAGACTAAGAGATATCGCAGGCTGGATTGCACAGGATGCAGCAACACTTTCAGAGCATGTAGAATATGTGTGGAATGGGTTATCAAGGAAATTAAAATGATGGTGCTGGGGAGGGTTATTAATGAAATTAATTTCCATTTGTCCAAGTAATACTGAGCTAGTCGGTTATTTAGGCTTAACATCCTCTTTAGTAGGAGTAGATGATTATTCAGACTGGCCAGAAGATATTTGGGATTTACCAAGGCTTGGATCTGATTTGAATATAGATATGAACAAACTCGAGAAGCTAGAGCCAGACCTAGTGCTTGCTTCACTTTCTGTACCAGGTATGGAACGAAATATTGAAGAATTACAGAAGCGGAAGATTCCATATGTCATTGTACCAAACCCAAAAACGCTCACAGAAGTTGGCGAGAGTATCCGTTTTGTTGGAAATGTGACAAATACAAGGGACAAAGCAAATAAATTATATATGAAATATAATCAAATACTCGATCGTTACCGATTGATCTCTAAAAAAGTAGTAAAAAAGAAAACGATTTATTGGGAATGGTGGGCAAAACCGATTTTCACACCAGGTGCTTATAATTGGTTATCTGAAATAAGTAATCTAGCCGGCGGACAAAATGTTTTTGACGACATCCCAAAAGCCAGTGTTCAAACAGATTGGGAAGAAGTGAAAAAAAGAAACCCTGATGTAATGAGTATCATATGGGTTGGTGTACAAACGGAACGAGTAAATCCAAAGGTTATTCTAAAACGACCAGAGGCAGAATCAATGAAAGCCATTCAAAATAACCGTCTCTACATATTGGAAGAGCCATTATTTTGCAGGCCCTCACCACGATTACTTCTTGGTTTAAGTAAAATAGCTAGCATTCTACATCCTGAGATTTATCCGTTCTTTATTGAAGGGGAAGACCCTTTACTTGTTGAAAAGTAAAAAAGATAATAGATAGAAAGTCAATCCTATTGGTTGGACTGACTTTCTATTTCAACAGGTTATATAACGCCTTGCTCAATCATCGCATCTGCTACTTTAACAAATCCCGCAATATTGGCACCAACGACAAGATTGCCAGGAGCGCCATATTCTTGTGCTGCTTGTTTGCTATTTTGGTAGATGTTTTTCATGATTAATTGTAATTTGCTATCTACTTCTTCAAATGTCCATGAAAGCCTGGCGCTATTTTGTGCCATTTCTAAAGCCGAAACGGATACTCCTCCAGCATTGGCTGCTTTAGCAGGAGCCAATAATACATCATTTTCTAAGAATGTTTCAATAGCTTCTAGAGTTGACGGCATATTTGCCCCTTCACCAACTGCTTTTACACCATTAGATACTAAAATTTTAGCAGATTCAAGATGAATTTCATTTTGAGTCGCACAAGGTAAAGCGATATCACAAGGGACTGTCCAAATCCCACTGCAATCTTCCGCGTAAATTGCATCAGGATGATCGCAAACATAAGCACTAATTCGCAGTTTTTCAACTTCTTTAATACGTTTAACCGTTTCTAAATTTATGCCATTTTGATCATATATATAGCCATTTGAATCACTGCAAGCTACCACTTTAGCTCCTAGCTCAATCGCTTTTTCCATGGCATAGATTGATACATTTCCAGAACCAGATACTACCACTGTACTTCCTTTAAAGCTAAGGCCTTTGTCCTTTAACATTTCTTCAACAAAGTAAATAGTCCCATATCCAGTTGCTTCTTTACGAGTTAAGCTTCCACCATAGCCAATGCCTTTTCCTGTTAACACACCAGCTTTAAAGCCACCGCGAATTTTTTTATACTGACCAAATAAATAGCCGATTTCTTTACTACCAACACCGATATCTCCCGCTGGAACATCTGTATCAGGACCAATATATCTACTAAGCTCTGTCATAAAGCTTTGACAAAAACGCATGATTTCTCCATCAGATTTCCCTTTTGGATCAAAGTCCGCTCCACCTTTTCCACCACCAATGGGTTGACCTGTTAGGGCATTTTTGAAAATTTGCTCAAACCCTAAGAACTTAATAATACTCCCGTTTACAGAAGGGTGGAATCTTAATCCGCCTTTATATGGACCTAGGGCACTACTATATTGAACTCGAAACCCTCGGTTTACCTGAACATTTCCTTGATCATCAACCCATGGCACACGAAACGAAATGATACGTTCAGGCTCAACCATACGTTCGAGAATTGCATGTTTAATATATTGTGGATTTTTTACAAGGACTGGAATTAATGAATCAAATACTTCATTAACAGCCTGGAGAAATTCAGACTCATTTGGATTACGCTTTTTGACCGTATCAAAAACTTGTTGAACATAATTCTGCACACTTTCTGTATACATTTGTTGGTTATTTTCCAGTGTTTTCATGTGTGATAATCTCCTTTTTTATCATATCAGAATTTATAAATTTTGAACTTAGTATAGGTGTCCAGCTCCAGCGCCTAGCCCCGAAGCAGAGGACGTTGTGTAAGTAACTGCCTCGAGGTCATAAGCCACAAATGAATGGGAAAGACAAAGAACGTCTTTTATCAATGCGTCTTATTTGCCCTAGGCTGACCAAGGCGCTTGCGCTTTTCTTAATCGACATGCAAAAATTAATTCTCAAAATGTCCATTTTTGATGAATTGTTATTATGGAATATTTTATAATTAAAGAATTAATCGGATCAATATAAAGAAACGATAATATTAATGCGTTTTTCGCATCAATTATAAGGGGGATCATAGTGGATTTTAGACAAATACGTTATTTTATGGAGGTTGCTACCCGCGAACATATGACAGAAGCAGCAGATTCATTACATGTTGCTCAATCCTCTGTAAGTAGACAAATTGTAAACTTAGAAAGCGAGCTTGGAGTTGATTTGTTTATAAGAGAAGGGAGAAGAGTCAGGTTAACACCCATTGGGAAAATATTTTACGAACGCATGAAAAACGCCATGAATGTGATCGATGCTGCTAAACGTGAGGTTGAGGAATATTTAGATCCGGAAAAAGGAACGGTTCGTATAACGTTTCCTATTAGCTTAGCCGCATATACCTTACCAACTGTTATTTATGCATTTCGATTACGGTATCCGGATGCGAAGTTTCAGCTGAAACAAGCCCTTTATCCAGATTTAATTGACGGAGTGATAAAAGGTGACTTTAATCTTGCTCTAATTGGTCCACTGCCTCTTGAAGAAAAAAAACTAAAACGGAAAATATTATTTACAGAAAATATAGTGGCTTTGTTACCGAGAAATCATCGACTTGCTAAAAAACAGTCATTAAAGCTTCGAGAATTAGCAGATGAACCCTTTTGTTTATTACCTGAAGGCTTTGTTTTTCGAGAAATCGTTGTGGATGCGTGTCAAAATCTTGGCTTCACACCAAATGTTGCATTTGAGGGCGATGATATTGACGCATTAAAAGGGTTAGTATCAGCTGGGTTAGGAGTTGCCCTCATGCCAGAGGTAACACTAGTTGACAGCTTGCCAAGATCTACAGTGAAAATACCTTTGGTTGAACCTAATGTTACTAGGACTGTTGGTGTTATTACTCCTAAAGACAGGGAATTACTACCAACCGAAAAATTATTCTATGAATTTTTACAGGAGTTCTTTGCGAGGCTGGATGAGTTTAATCAGTAATGGAGTTCCATACTAGAGAGTATATAATTCAATAAAATAGAGACCTCTCATTTTTATTGAATTATAATAAGGATGTACATTAAAATGAAATTTAATTGTTGAAACCTATTAAAAGGAGTACTGATATGTCAATTGTAGAAAAATTAAATTTATCAAAATATAAAAATATGGTTGTAATCAATCAGCCTGAGGATTATACTGTTTTTACGAATCCTGCTGTTTCCTTTACTGAAAACCATGATGCTATGTTTATTTTTGTCAAAACGATTGACGAGATGGTCAAGCACATTCAGTATATTATTGACCATGAACTTTTATTAGAAAAAGGCTATGTATTCTTTGCTTATCCGAAAAAAGGTAATAAACGCTATGAAACCTATGTTCATCGTGACGAAATTTTCCCTGCAATGAAGGTAGGCGATGATGGATATGTAGGGGATAGTGATATTAAATTTGCCCGAATGGTTAGCATGGATGATGTGTTCACAGTGGTTGGATTAAAGAGAGAGAAAAAGAAAGAAAAGAAAACATCGGCTGCAAGTCAATGTGTCGCAGATTACGAAAATAACGTAAAAGACGTTGAACAATTATTAGCTGATCATCCTTCTGAGCTGCAATTTTTCCAAAGTTTAACACCAGGGTATCAAAAAGACTGGGCACGGTACATATTCTCTGCAAAACAGCAAAAAACACGTGAAAAGAGACAAGTTCAGATGGTTGATGTGCTTTCACAAGGTTATAAAACGATGGATTTGTTTCGTCAAAAGAAGAAATAATATTTCAAACAAATAAAACGGCTTGATCATCCAATTGATCAAGCCGTTTTATTTGTTATCGGCCGTTCATATTCAATACTTATGACATCATACAATAAAGAAATAGTCATAATTTGAAAGGATGGTCATTTTGAATCAAAATACTAGCTTACAAGATGAATTAATAGAATTCGACAAAAAATATTTTCTACACCCAACCTCACCAATACAACAACAGCAAAAACAAGGCCCTACATTTATTTTTACAAAAGGAGAAGGAATTAACCTTTATGATCTTTCAGGTAAAAAAGTGATGGATGGCATGTCATCGCTTTGGAATGTGAACATCGGTCATGGACGAGAAGAGCTGGGTCAAGTAGCAAAGGAGCAGATGGCTAAGCTTGCATTCACGTCCAATTTTGCTACGTTCAGCAATGAACCAGCCATTCGTTTAGCTAAGAAGCTAGCTGACATTTCATCTGCTAATTTGCAGGCTACCTTTTTTACATCAGGTGGATCTGAGGCAAACGATACAGCGTATAAGCTTGCTCGACACTATTGGATTTTGAAAGGGCAACCAAATCGCAAGAAAATTATCTCAAGAACCAAGTCCTATCATGGAGTAGCCATCGGTTCCACTAGTGCAACGGGATTAAAGCCGTTCAGAGATTTTACAAATTCACTAGCACCAGATTTTCTTCATGTTAATAATAACTCCTCGTGCTTTCTACGTGAACTGATAGAAAAGGAGGGACCTGAAACAATCGCAGCCTTTATCGCTGAACCTGTTCAAGGAGCAGGAGGGGTTCATATCCCACCTGAACATTATTTCAAAGAAGTGAACAAGATATGTAAACAATATGGAATATTATTCATAACTGATGAAGTGATCACCGGATTTGGTCGTACAGGAACTTATTTTGGAATTGAACATGACGGAGTTGAACCTGATATGATGTGCTTTGCCAAAGGAGTGACTAGCGGATATGCGCAATTAGGAGGGGTTATGCTATCCAAAGAAATACACAAAGTTTTTACGGACATGTCAACTGGCACTTTACTTCATGGCTATACATACAGTGGACACCCGATGGCATGTGCGGTTGCGTTAAAAAATATTGAGATTATCGAAACTGAAAATTTAATCGATCAATCAAAGAAGTTAGGAATAGAACTGCTGAAAGGCCTTCGAACGATTCAAAAAAATCATCAAATTGTTCAACAGGTAAGAGGTCGAGGCTTAATGGCAGCGATTGAATTTGTTAACGAGAAGGATTCAACCAATCCCTTAGCTCCACAAGTTGTCGCCGAAGCAGCTAAACGAGGATTAATTTGCCGGTCAGTTATTTTTGATGATCAAGACACAGTTGTTCTTGCACCTCCGCTTATTATAAGTAAACAAGAGCTGCATACTTTAATAGACATTCTTGATCATTCAATAGCAACTATAGAAAAACAATGAAAGAGTCATAGTTAATTCCATATAAAAGAAGCAAAGCTAAAGATGAACAAAATAGCTTTGCTTCTTCATTTTTTATAACCTAACAGCCCAATCAATATTCTTCTATATTACAATGATCCTAATGTAAATATACAAACTCCCCTAAGAACCATATCTCCAATTCTAAGCAATAGAGTTACAGAAAATAAACTTGTTTCATAAACCAAATTTTTTCTTAAGCCATCTGCAATGACTTTCTGAATCGTCTCATTATTTTTCAAAAAATCTAGTTCTATATAGAAATTATTTATTAAGGATGGGAGCTTAATGATATATTTATTAGTAAGATTAGTTACTGGTTGAAATAGATTTATCAATTTTGTGGGGGAACAAATAATGGTTAATGTAAAATCAGTCAAAATTGATGGTGAGGAGATTTTTGTATTTAATAGTGCAATCTATATTTTTGAAGCAAGTACGGGGTTAACTCTAGAGTGTAATATGATTGTTAGTGAAGTTGTGGTAAAAAAATATCAACATGTGGAAAATGTCATTGTAGAAATAGAGTTAGATGATGGACGTTTGATTCAGTCCATTATGTTTATAAATACATTGCAGGGCGGTTTACCACAAGTCCACGTATATTGCGATCTCGATGAAATAGCAGGGTACGAGGATTTTGATCGTGTAAATGAAAATGACTCAAGATTTCCCGTCATAGAAGAAGGCATAACATTAGAAGATATTAGAAAAGTGGAAATGCCGATCGAAACGATTACTTTTAAAGTAAAGCTGCCTATTGACCAGGTCGAATGGTTAAAAAGGCAAAAAAGGAATGTGCTGCAAGAAATGCTTTCTGAATTTATTACCATGAAGAGAAACGAATGAATAATATTTTTTCGAAATTAGTAAATTTTATGACACATTTTCTCACCTTCAACATATATTAGCTTCTGTGAGAATTTTATATGAAGGGAAAAGTGAACATGAGTAATTTATTAAAAGTACCAATAAAGGAAGAATATAAAGGGAGTAATGAATATAAGGTAGTTGAAGTAAACATATCCAATTCAACCGAAAATTTATATGCTGTTGTAACTCCAGTTAATAAAATGTAAAAACACAGAAAAACAATCTTTTGTTTTAAATACATAGAAAGATTGTTTTTCTTTTTATATTGCTTTAAATTGTTTACATCTTACTATTGGTAGATAAAGCTGACTACAGAATAGCCAATTTTAAATGATCGATTAGGCTAAAAAGTTTTTTCACTTTATTATACCTGACCTTAATTGGGTATTAATTTCCATTTATAGGATATCCTAAAAATAAAAAGGAAATTAAGATGATATTATTTTTCACTTCGATTATCCTGTTTAATTTCATCACTTTTACTTTTGCTAAAAGGCTTACTGGAAACCAAATATCTCATATTTGGACCTTTACCATTTCATTTCAGCTTATATTTGATTTATTAATTGAGCATAAATTTTTGGGGTATTGGTATTTTGATAAAGATGTGGAATTATTTGATCTTCTAGCACATTTTTTTTTAATTCCTCCAGTGAATATTATTTTTTTAAATTGGTTTCCAACTAAATCAACTTTTTTTAAACAAATTATATATATTTCCGCATGGACATGCTTTACTCTCATCTACGAATACATGGCAACCTTGCCGAAGCCGTTTGGATTCTTTCATTTGGGCTGGTGGAGGGTATGGTACGATATTTTTGTTGTACCGATTCTCTTCTTAATCTTATTGGGGTACTTTAAGTATGTTTTAATTTTAGAAAAAAGACTTTTAAACCGTAAATATACATGAAAAAACGCCAAATCATGGCGTTTTTTTATTTAGTCATTTTTAAATGTTAGCCCTTTGTCTTGTAATGATGAACGAAGCTTCGGAATGGAGGATGGTCCAATTCCATGCAGGGACAAAATTTCCTTTTCACTATATTTTGCAAGTTCTTCTACTGTAAATACACCAATGTTTTCTAGAGCTCGTCGTGCAGGGGCAGAAAGCTTGGATAGAAAACCAGACGCAGGTTTCCGTTCTTTTTCACATATTGGACAAGTAGGACAATCACTACTCTTATAAAAATGATGTCCGTTTTCACAAGTCCTACGTGTTTGTTGAGAGGCTGTCATTGAAATTCCTCCTTTTATGAATCATTTGTTGATTAGTATTATATTACATATTTCTATGCTTTTGTTTAATCAAGAGAAAGTAATAGAAGTTGGCTGCTATTTAACAGAAAATGAAACTTATTTTCAACTAGGACTATGATGCTCGCTTTTTTATAATACGGCAATAATATTTAAAGACAAAAGCCATCATTCAATTTTTAAATTATCTATGAAATTTGTAAATTTAACTTGTTTTAAAGATAAATTAGTATAATAATTATTCAAATAAGAAGAAATATATTGATTATTTAGTCAATTAGAAGTACCCTAATAATATCATTCTTGAATGATGTTTAGTGAAAGGAGATTGGGGAAGATGAATTTACGTAGTAATATGATTAAAAAAGGGTTTGACCGTGCACCTCATCGTAGCTTACTTCGCGCTGCGGGAGTAAAAGAAGAGGATTTTGATAAACCGTTTATTGCGGTTTGTAATTCATATATTGATATTGTACCCGGTCATGTACATTTACAAGAGTTTGGAAAAATTGTAAAAGAAGCGATTCGTGAAGCTGGTGGAGTTCCTTTTGAATTTAATACGATCGGTGTAGACGATGGAATTGCAATGGGACATATCGGAATGCGCTATTCATTACCAAGCCGTGAAATCATTGCAGACTCTGTTGAAACAGTAGTTTCTGCACACTGGTTCGATGGAATGGTATGTATCCCTAACTGTGACAAAATCACTCCAGGTATGATGATGGCGGCATTACGTATCAATATTCCTACAGTATTCGTTAGCGGTGGCCCAATGAAGGCCGGCGTAACTAGCGATGGGAAGAAAATCTCACTTTCTTCTGTTTTTGAAGGTGTAGGTGCCTATCAATCTGGTAAAATCGATGAAAAAGGCTTAACAGAGCTAGAGCAATTTGGATGCCCAACCTGTGGATCTTGTTCAGGTATGTTTACAGCTAACTCAATGAACTGTTTAGCTGAAGCACTTGGATTAGCAATGCCTGGTAATGGTACAATTTTAGCTGTTGACCCAAAACGTAAAGAATTCGTGAAAAAATCTGCTAAACAGTTAATGAATCTTATCAAAGATGACATTAAACCAAGAGATATTGTGACGGAAAAAGCAATTGATAATGCATTCGCTCTTGATATGGCGCTAGGTGGATCTACTAACACAGTATTACACACATTAGCATTAGCAAATGAGGCGGAAATCGAATATCCAATTCAACGTATCAATGAAGTAGCAGCACGTGTTCCGCATTTATCTAAGCTTGCTCCTGCATCAGACCATCATATTGAAGACTTACATGCAGCAGGTGGAGTATCTGCAGCTTTATATGAGCTATCGAAAAAAGAAGGAGCTCTTCACCTTGATACATTAACAGTTACAGGTAAAACACTTGGTGAAAATATCGCCGGCTGTGAGGTCCAAGATCATGAGGTTATCAGACCAATTGATAATCCTCATACAGAAAAAGGCGGCCTTGCTGTTTTATTCGGTAATCTTGCTCCAGATGGTGCGATTATTAAAACAGGTGGAGTTCAAAACGGGATTACAAGCCATGAAGGTCCTGCGATTGTATTTGAATCACAAGAAGAAGCGATCAATGGTATTGCAAATGGTAAAGTTAAAGAAGGTCATGTAGTCATCATCCGTTATGAAGGACCAAAAGGCGGACCAGGAATGCCGGAAATGCTTTCTCCAACTTCTATGATCGTTGGAATGGGATTAGGACCAAAAGTAGCGCTAGTCACAGACGGTCGTTTCTCAGGTGCATCTCGTGGTCTTTCTATCGGTCATGCTTCACCAGAAGCTGCCGAAGGCGGTCCACTTGCATTCGTTGAAAATGGTGACCATGTCGTGATCGATATTGAAAACCGTACAATGGATGTTCAAGTTCCAGAAGAAGAGTGGGAAAAACGTAAAGCCAACTGGAAAGGCTTTGAGCCAAAGGTGAAAAAAGGGTACTTAGCTCGTTATTCCAAGCTTGTTACATCTGCAAGCACTGGCGGAATTATGAAAATCTAAGATCAAATAATAGAGAAACCATCCAAGTTGGATGGTTTTTTTCTTATCATAAAAAAAACGGGGATTTACTATCTTTCATCAAGCGAATAAAGAACGATTTAGAAGAAACACAGGTGGCTTTCATAGAATGAATGAAGAATAAATTTACAGAAAATCTTGGCCATATGTTACTCACTTGTACTTTCAAAGAAATCTTATTACAAGAAAGGTCTCAACTTTTGTTAACTAGAATAATATGTTGTGATGTCATTCTAGTTTTAATAGAAAAAAGCAATATCTAAGGAGGTATTTTTATTAAAGCGGTCGTTTCAAACAAGTATGGTCCACCTGATGTCCTTGAATTAAAGGAAGTAACAAAACCAAGTATTACAGAATATCAAGTGCTTGTTAAAATCCATGCTGCCTCAATTAACTATGGTAATTTAGTTTTAATAAAAGGGGAACCATGGCTGGCTCGTCTTATTTATGGTTTTATTAAGCCAAAGTATCCAATACCTGGCGGAGATGTTGCCGGACAAATTGAAGCTGTTGGTACTCTTGTAAAGAGTTTTAAACCTGGTGATGAAGTGTTTGGAGATTTATCTGGCGTTGGATGGGGCGGCTTTGCCGAATATGTATCCGTCCCCGAAAACGTATTAGTGAAAAAGCCTGCTAATTTGAGCTATGAGGAAGCAGCAGCAGTTCCAATGGCGGCAGTCACAGCCCTCCAAAGTTTGCGAGATAAAGGAAAAATCAAGCATGGTCAAAAAGTGTTAATTTACGGTGCATCTGGTGGTGTTGGAACGTTCGCTATTCAAATTGCAAAATCATTCGGAGCAGAAGTTACAGCAGTCTGCAGTACGAGAAATATCAATATAGCAAAATCACTTGGAGCAGACAATGTGGTAGACTATACGAATACAGATGTTGGGAAACATTTTGGTCACTATAATGTCATATTAGGTGTTAATGGCTGTCAGCCCTTATCAGTCTATAAAAGAGCATTAGCTCAAAATGGGACTTTTATACATGTGGGCGGATCTGAGTCACAAATGTTTCAAACGATGATCCAAGGACCATTAATCTCATTGACTGGAAACAAAAAAGTCGTACTGTTTTTACAAAAACAAAACACATCTGACTTGAATTTCATGAAAGAACTCATTGAGGCGGGTAATGTGAAACCTGTAATTGACCGATGTTATAAATTAAGTGAAGTACCAGAAGCAATAAGCTATTTTGCTGAAGGTCATGCTCAAGGAAAAGTAATTATAACAGTGTAAAGAAAACACTGTTATAATTACTAAAACCAGTACAGATGAGTCTAGCTTTTTCGTTTTTTTAAACAAAAACTACAATTTCTCTTAAGAAGACCAATTATATATTAAAACAGGAATCAATATTCCTGGCATTTTGGAATTAATATTTAAACACATGTTGTCCAATTACAACAGCTGTTTCTCGCGAATCAAGCCAACGATTTGAGGCAACGTCAGGATTATAGAAAAATAACGAGTCTTTTGCAATTTTTCTCATATCTGATAAAGCTGCATATACTGCTCTTCTAGATTCCTTATCAGCTGGTTTATTTATTTCACCATTTGATACAGGTTGGAATTGTCCACGTTGATAGATAACATCTCTAATTGTGTTAGGAAATTTCGGACTATCTACTCGATTTAACACAACACTAGCTACCGCAACTTTTCCTTCAAATGGTTCGGATTGGGCCTCTGCACGGACAATTCTTGCTAATAAATCTATTTCAGCTTCTGAGATGTTTACTTTGCTAGAAGTAGAAATCCTTTCACCCCGACTAGCAACAGCAGGGCGACTTTTTTTGTCTATATCAATATGTATCTCTTGTCCAACATAAATAAGGTCAAGATTTTTAACCTGGGGGTTTACTGACGCTAATTCAGATAATGTTAACCCATTTTCTCTTGCGATTTTTGACATTGTGTCACCTTTTTGTACAGTGTAAGCAAAAATTGGTTCTGCCGATAAAAGAGTGAACAGTAATGTTAGTAAAAAAATTAGTTTTTTCAAAATATGTCCTCCTAGTTGGTATCTTTTTTTGAACTCTTGTCTCATTCCATTCCTATGTGACCAAAAAACTGAATAGTGTTACAATTTGTTTACATAGACATTACAAGTATCTTTAAATATATTAAAATAGGAAGAAATAGGAAATTTTCATTTTAGTAGAATCTGATATTTTTAGAGCAATTGAGATATTTAAGCAAAAGGAAGAGATACTATGGAGCCGAAAAATCTAGAATTAACGAAAAATCTTCGTCATGAACTTCATCAACATCCTGAGCTTTCTAATCATGAGGTCTGGACAAAGCATCATTTAATCCAATTCTTTCAAACACATACATCTCTTGAAATTGTAGATAAAGGGCAGTGGTTTTATGCGATCTATAGGGCTGGTGAAAAGAAGAAGAATATAGCATTTCGTGCAGATTTTGATGCGCTGCCGATTGATGAAACGATCCTCATACGACATGCTTCTCAAATACCAGGCGTTTCACATAAATGTGGACATGATGGTCATGCTGCATGTCTTGCTGGATTCGCCCTTGAGATTGACCAGAACGGAGCTGATAAAAATATTTTTTTTCTTTTTCAGCATGCAGAAGAAACTGGTGATGGTGCGATCCAATGTGCTTCTTTAATTAAGGAACATGACATCGAAGAAATTTATGCTTTTCATAATATGAGTGGAATGGCTTTCAAGTCTGTGAATGTTATTGATGGAACTGCTCACTGTGCATCAAAGGGAATGACGATCCAATTGGAAGGTACTCCAGCGCATGCCAGTCAACCTGAAGATGGAGTAAATCCTGCTTATGCGTTTGCAAAGATCATTGATTCGATTGAAAAGCTTACTTCCTCAAATGAATTTCGAGGAATGGTATTATGTACTGTCGTTCATGTGAATATCGGGGAAAGAGCATTTGGTGTTGCGGCTAGTAATGGGGAGCTTTTGCTTACAATTCGTGCTTTTTATGAAAAAGAATTAGAGCAGCTTCAAAATAATTTAGAAGCTTTAACTACCTCTTTAGCAAACAAATATGGACTAAAAGCAAGCTTTTCATATCATGATATATTTCCAGAAACAGTGAATCACAAGGAGAGTTCAGATAAAATTAGAGAAGCTTGTCAAAAGAAAGGTTTGCAGTTAGTTGAAATGAAAGAGGCATTTCGTGCTTCAGAGGACTTTGGTCATTACTTAAAAGAAACAAAAGGTGCAATTTGCTATATTGGCAATGGTGAGGACTACCCTCATATTCATACCGTTCAATACGATTTTCACGATGGAATAATCGAAACCGCTGTAGAGCTATTTAAAGGTTTAGTTGATATGTAAAGGATATTTTTTAAGCCATAATTAGGGAGTGAAAGCTTTGTCCAAAAAAGACATTATATTATATGGATTAATTGGGATTTTGCTAATCGTGAATGTTGTTAGTTTAAATAGAATGAATTCCTTGCAAGAACAAATGCAAATAAACGAAGATTTACAAAATCAAATTCAAAATGTTGAATATTCCGTTCAAGATATAACTGCACAGCTTGATCAAAAGTTAACCGAATTTAATCAAAAGCAACAATGGATTCAAGGTGAAAAATACAATGTTCTACAAAGTAATAGAAAACAACATACAATTGATGTTAGATTGAAATGGAGATTAAAAGATTTGCAGAAGGGTGAAGAGGTTCTGCTTTTATTTCGTGAATATGATGAAAATCAGTGGACTGAGCTTGAAGTTACTAATGAAAATGGCTTAAATTATTATGTAAATCACACGTTTTCTTTAGATGAAAATTATGAAACACAAGTTGTAGCTGTGTCTGAAGAAGGCAAACGAAGTGAAGACCTTCTTCAGTTAAACTTTTATGAACAGATGAATCAACGCATGCCAACAAATGCATTTGTCCATCAAGCAGGTAATGGTATGTTTGATATCAATGTTGATATTGAAAACCATTTAGTAACAGAATTTCCTTTAACAGCTAATCCAGAAGAATTGAAGATTACATCAGCTAAAGCAAAGCTGTTATTTAATGGGCAAGTTTTACGTGAAATCAATTTATTAAAGGATAGTGAATTTTTACAACATGACAATTACCTCGAGACTCTTCGTTACAACAATATGCTCAAGTTGAGGGAAGAAATCGGAGATGAGTTTGGAAAGGTAGAATTGCATGTGACCGTAGAGGATGGATTAGGATTTACATATGAAACAATCGGACACTCTGAAAAGTAATATGACTCAAAAGTAATAGAATGATTTAATATAAAAAAAGAGAACATATTCTAAGAGTGAATATAAAAATCTGGGAGATGAAAAAATTGGCGAATATAAAATATCAAATACACCAAAACTTAGGGATCATATCAGAGGGTGCAAAAGGATGGAAAAAAGAACTGAATGTAATCAGCTGGAATGATCGTGAGCCAAAATATGATCTAAGAGATTGGGATGAACAACACGAAAAAATGGGAAAAGGGGTAACTCTTTCAAAGGATGAGGTAATCAAGTTAAGAGATATATTAAATGAGATGGAACTATAGGAAGGAGCCTGAACCAAAAAAGGTTCCTTTTCTTTTTGTTTTAAATGTTTTTGTATATTCAAATAAGTTTATCTAGTTCCTATAGACTTATAATACGTTCACTGCTAAACTTAATAGGAATATTTTCATAGGTATTTATTTTTATGTTTTCACGTTGGAGGGTTTGAAGTACATATGATCAAGACACTTAAAGCTAAATTATTTCTTTCACTACTAGTAGTATCCATTGTCCCATTGTTGGTTGTTAGTATGGTTCTTTATCTAAAAACAAACCAGGGGTATGATACGGTATTAAAAAATGAACAAGATACAAATGTGGAATCGATTACAGAGAGATTGAATAATGTGTCAGCAGAACTTCTTGAATTAACAAAATTTTATGCTAAACAACCTGAAATGATAGAGGCATTTAAAAAAGGAAATCGTGAATCGGTTGCAATGATCGTTGAGCCCTTATTTGACCGGTTACAAAGAGAACATCAACTGGATGTATTTGAACTGGGAAATGCAGATGGAACAGTGTATTTTAGAGGTCATAATCCTCAAAAGTACGGAGATGATAAAAGTGATAAACCTGCAGTACAAGCTGCATTAGAAAATCAGGAATTAGCTGGATTTGAATTTGGAAATAGCGGGTTAGCCGTTCGGGCCTTTGTGCCTATAATAGATAACAACGAAGTCATCGGGACATTGCAAACTGGTTTAGATGGCAAAGTGATTGAGTCAATCACGCAATCGATGAAAGGCGTCAAGTTAACGGTTTCAAATGTAGAAGGTGAGATTTTAGTAGCCTCTGAGGAAGAAGAAGTAGGTGAAAATCTAGTTAATCCTTCTATCTTAAAAAAAGTTTTGAATGGTGAAGATGTTTCAAATGAAAATGAAGAAAGCTTAGAATACTACATGCCTCTTTTTGACCCAACAAAAACAGAAGTTATTGGGATCATAAACATTGCTCAGGATACTGGATTCATTCATCAGATGAATAATCAAGTATTGTTATACATCATTATTACAGCAATCACTACACTAGTCATCGTCATCATCGTTGCAATGGTTTTAAGTAGAAGCTTCTCAACACCAATCAAGGAAATTACATTGTTTATGGGGGAACTTGCGAAAGGTAATTTGAAAAGTAACTTAAATCATCCAAAAAGAAATGATGAAATTGGACAGCTGTCACAATCTGTTGTTAAGACACAGACAAGTATGAGAGAAATGTTAAAAAAGATATCGGGGTTATCAACAACAGTATTGCAGGAATCAAAAGCAATGAAAGACGCATGCATAGAAATGAACGAAGCAAGTCATCAAGTTGCGTCAACAATGCAAGAAATTTCATTAGGATCAGAGGAGCAAGCGAGTACTTCTTCTAATTTAGCACAACAGATGGACAATTTCACAAGAGGAATTACCCAGGCAAATAAAAATGGAAGCATTGTACAAACAGCCTCAATAGAAGTATTACATATTACAAATAAAGGCGATCGTTTAATGAATGAGTCCATTCATCAGATGGATAAACTTTATGAAATAATGAAACAGGCTATTGATAAAGTAGACAGACTAGAACAGCAATCACTGGAAATATCTAAGCTAGTCAATGTTATTCAAGGAATATCAGATCAAACAAACTTACTTGCATTAAATGCTGCTATTGAGGCAGCAAGAGCTGGGGAACATGGCAGGGGATTTGCTGTTGTTGCAAATGAAGTACGTAATTTAGCGGATCAAGTATCAAATTCAATTTCTGATATTACAGCCATTGTTGTGAATATTCAATCTGAATCAAATAATGTAATTGAAGCATTAACGAATGGCTATAATCAGGTAGAGGAAGGCTCAAATCAGATTAAACAAACGGGTAAAGCTTTTCATCAGATCAATGAGTCTGTTTCAGATATGGCTAGTAAAGTTGAAAACATTACTAGCCAACTTTCAGAAATTGCGGAAAGCAGTCAACAAATCAATCAATCAATTGACAATATTGCATCAATTTCACAAGAATCAGCGGCAAGTATTGAAGAAACAACCGCAACTGTTCAACAAACAAGCAGTTCCATTGACCTTCTTTCTAAAAACGCTGGTTCTCTAGAAAAGCTTTCAGAAGAATTACAAGAGATGGTAAAAAGGTTTCAATTATAGTATGGAATAAGGCACAACAAAATGAGTTTGTGCCTTTTTTTGTGATTAAATTGAGGGAATGTCTAAATAATGACCTATTATTTAGACATGAATCCAATAAATATTCCGAAAAAATAAAATTTTACATACATTTATAGAAAAAAAGGAATATAATGATAGAAAAAGCTTCTTGGAAAATAAAAGGGAGAGGAATAAAATGGGTTTTCTACATACCTTATCGAAGTTAGTAATGGAAGAAAGAACGATTACTCCTCAACAAAAAGAAAAGCAGGAGAATCACTATCGATCAGAAGTAAACGAATACAGTAATATTGAAGATATCGAAGGTTTAGTAAAAGTAAAAGCCATTGAAATGGATCAATTACACAGTATCGGAAGCCATATCATTAGAAAAATGACGATTCATGTTAAGCATTATAAGCTAGGAAATATTTCGGGTACTGAAATGAATGATGCATTTATAGAAGCAAATTATACCCTTAAAGAACAATTGGAGAACAGTACTAACACATATAAAGTCTTAAAAAAAGAAGAAAGAATTTCAATCGTACAAATTTATTATAAAAAACTAGATATGTTAAAAATAGAAATGATTTTGACTTAAAAAAGAATCAGTAAAAAGCTGATTCTTTTTTTGATGAGATAAAGTTTTCTTTTTTGCACAAACTGTAAGAAAGAAGTATCCAATTTTCGGGTACAGAGTTTAATAATTGGAAAGTATAAAAGAAAGAAGAGTCAAAACATTTCAACTTATTCTTTTTCAGTTGTTTTTAGTTGATTTGTGAATCATGCTGAGGCATTATAAGGGAATCACTCTGCTAAAAAACAAGATAATAAGTGTCATTCTCAATGAATACACGAAACCAGGAGGGACACATCATGAAAAAATTAATTATGAGTCTTTTAACCACTACTCTCATTTTCCTATTAGTCGCTTGTGGAGCAAATCAGGATCATACAGCAGAAAATACTGATTCACAAGATACAAAAGAGAAGGAAGTTCTTAGAGTTGGAACAGAAGGAACGTACGCACCCTTTACTTTCCACAATGAGGAAGGGGAATTAACTGGATATGATGTTGAAGTCATCAAAGAGGTTGCTAAACGTATGGGTGTTGAAGTGGAATTTATGGAAACACAATGGGATTCAATGTTTGCCGGGTTAAACTCAGAACGTTTTGATTTAATTGCAAACCAAGTTGGAATTAATGAGGATCGTTTGGCGAACTATGACTTTTCAACGCCTTATACATATTCTTCTTCTGTTATTGTAACACCAGCCGATAACAATGATATTAATTCATTTGAAGATTTAAAAGGAAAAAAATCGGCACAGTCTTTAACAAGTAATTATGGGGCAATGGCTGAAGAAAATGGTGCAGAGCTAATTGGTGTTGAAGGACTTGCACAATCGATTGAATTAATTAAGCAAGGCCGGGCTGATGTCACAGTAAATGATAAATTAGCTGTTTTAGATTACATGAAAGCACAAAATGATGAAAGTGTTAAAATTGTAGCAGAGTCTGATGATGTTTCTGAAATGGCTTTTACATTTAATAAAGGAAATGAAGAGCTGGTAGAAGCAGTTAACGAACAACTAGCAGCAATGAAAGAGGATGGAACTTTAGCAAAAATTTCAGAAGAATGGTTTGGCGAAGATGTATCTACAAAGTAATACGATAACAGCCAATATGGGAGGATGGGAGTTATTTGTTAACTCTCTTCTCCCTATGATAATGGGTGCGATCCAATATACGATCCCACTTACGTTAATATCTTTTACAGGCGGAATCATTTTAGCTCTAATCACAGCAATGATGCGGATTTCGAAATCACGCGTCTTACAATTTCCAGCAGCTGTGTATGTATCAGCAATCCGAGGAACACCATTACTTGTGCAATTATTCATTATTTTTTACGGCTTACCGAATATAGGTGTAAATCTTGACCCTTTTATCAGTGCCGTCATTGCATTTGTTCTTAATGTTGGTGCATATGGATCTGAGATTATTCGAGCTTCTATCTTATCTATACCAAAAGGACAGTGGGAGGCCGCTTATACGATTGGAATGACGAGATGGCAGGCACTTTATCGAATCATCCTCCCTCAGGCAGCAAGAGTTTCAGTGCCGCCACTCTCAAACTCATTTATTAGCTTAGTAAAAGATACGTCACTTGCATCTCTGGTGTTAGTGGCAGAATTATTTCGAAAAGCTCAAGAAATTGCAGCAAGAACCTATGACTTTTTGCTTTTATATGTTGAAGCAGCCCTTATCTATTGGGTAATTTGCTTTTTATTATCTCTTGTTCAAATGATGATAGAAAAACGTTTAGATCGTTATGTAGCAAGATAAGGGAGGTGAGGAGGATGTATTTATCAATCAAAGGATTAGCTAAATCATTCGGAAATAATGAAGTGCTAAAAGATGTGAATGTTGACATTCAAAAAGGTGAAGTGCTATCCATTATTGGTCCTTCTGGCTCAGGAAAAACGACTCTACTTCGTTGTTTTAACGGGTTAGAGCATCCTGATCGAGGTATTTTTACGTTTGATGATGGACTTACATTAAATTTTGCAAAGAATATCAATAAACGAGATTTAATTCAATTTAGTAGAAGATCAGGTATGGTGTTTCAAGCCTATCACCTTTTCCCACATAAAACTGCGTTAGAAAATGTGATGGAAGGTCCTGTTTACGTACAAAAAAGAAAGAAGAATGAAGCAAGAAAAGAAGCTGAAATTCTCCTCGAAAAAGTAGGGCTAAAGGATAAATTGAATTTTTATCCCCATCAATTATCAGGAGGACAACAGCAACGAGTAGGGATTGCAAGGGCACTGGCATTAAAGCCTGAATTAATGCTTTTTGATGAACCAACATCAGCATTAGATCCTGAATTAATTGGAGAAGTTTTGACTGTAATGAAAGACTTAGCCAAGGAAAATTGGACAATGATTATCGTAACTCACGAAATTCAATTTGCCAGTGACGTATCAGATAAGGTGTTGTTTATGGATGGCGGGTATATCGTTGAGCAAGGTACACCTGAAGATGTCCTTAAGTCACCTAAAGAAGAAAGAACAAAAAGATTTTTACAAAGGATTTTAAACCCTTCCATTGGATTGTAATGATGTGATAAGGATTGTTTTCATCATCCTTATCATCAATTCTAGGTCTTATTATCATATAGTGACATTTGACTATTAAAATAGTTACTTGATAGTATTAAAAGAAAAACTATGAATAAACATGGCCTAGGATAAAGGTGGTTGCAAATGAAATCAAATGAAACCAATCAATTAATCTCGAATTGGTTGTCACTCACAAATATACAAATGCGAGTAGAAAATAAATTAGAAAGTATTCTTCAAGAAACTCATCAATTAACATTAAAGGAATTTTATGTATTGTTATTTCTTTCTCAAGCTCCAAATAAAAAATTGAAATTGCAACAGCTGCAAAACATGGTCGGACTAAGCCAAAGTGCGATGTCACGATTAGTGAGTCGATTTGAAGCAAAAGGCTGTGGAACACTAAGAAGACATGTTTGTGTTGATGATCGCCGGGCAATCTTCACAGCCCTTACTGAAGCTGGAGAAGAAAAATTAGAAAAAGCTGTAAAAACAGTGAATCAAACGTTAGGAAATTCCTTTGCAGATGAAGATATACAAGGAGAATTAAAAACACTGCTCTCCCAATTTATTCAGTAATGGAATGAATGTTACCTTAGAACATGATCAGATAACATTCTTCCTTCATTTTCGTTAAGTTCATTTCGCTTGACGGAATATTTTCTCATGTGCTAATTTTGTATGCATGCACATACATTTTTTCTAGAAAAGGAGTTTTCGTGTTGAAACATTTATTCAGTCCATACGAAATGAAAGATTTATCATTAAAAAATCGTGTTGTCATGCCGCCAATGTGTCAATATTCGGTCACAAACAAAGACGGGATTGCAACTGATTGGCATTATCTGCACTATGTCAGTCGTGCTATTGGTGGAGCAGGCCTAATTATTATTGAAATGACGGATGTTGAACCGGACGGCCGTATTACTGACTTTGACTTAGGCTTGTGGTCAGATGAACAAATCCCAGCACTTAAGCGTATTGTAGATGCTTGTCATCAGTACGGTGCTAAGGTTGGGATTCAGATTGCACATGCTGGTCGAAAAGCTGAAGATGCGCAAGTACCGGTTGCTCCATCTGCCATCGCTTTCGATGAGCAATCAAAAACACCTAGAGAGCTGACAACAGAAGAAGTGAAGGGAATGGTTGAAAAATTCCGCCTCGCTGTTCGCCGTGCTGTTCAAGCAGGAGTTGATACGATTGAGCTTCATGGAGCACACGGATATTTAATCCATCAGTTCCATTCAGCTTATACGAATAAACGAACAGATGAATACGGCCAAGATTTAACAAAGTTTGGCAGAGAGGTCATTGAAGCAGCAAAAGGTGAAATGCCAGAAGGAATGCCGCTAATCATGAGAATCTCTGCTAGAGAATATGTTGAAGGTGGATATGGTTTAAACGAGAGCATCGAATTTTCACGTGTATACCAAAAAGCAGGAGTTGATATGTTCCATGTCAGTGCTGGCGGGGAAGGTCCAATTGCTGCAGCAGGAAGACCAGGTACACATGTTGCATACCAAGTACCAATGGCTAGAACGATAAAAGAGGCATTAAATGTTCCTGTCATTGCCGTTGGAAGATTAGATGAACCTTCATTAGCAAACTCTGTTATTGGTAATGAAGAAGCTGATCTTGTCGCTGTTGGCCGCGGAATGCTAAGAAATCCTTACTGGACATTAGAAGCTTCAACAACATTACAAAAAGAAATCGAGTTGCCAAAACAATATATTCCTGGCTTTCCAAGAATATAGAAGGAAAAGTTAACCGGTTAGAAGAATATGTTAGGTAGGGGTATTAAAAGTTGATTTTCTGATACTTCAACTTTTAATGCTCCAATCGATATCTTTTTCATAACCATTACTTTTATTTATAGAAAGGCGAGAAAATCTTGAATCAATTATCCGGAAAAAAACGAATTCAGCTTGCATTGCTTTTAGGATCACTTGGACTTTTAGGACCTTTTACAATTGATATGTACTTACCATCTTTTCCTACTATTGTAGAAGATTATCAAACTCAAGCATCATTAGTACAAATCAGTTTAACTACCTGTCTTTTAGGTCTCGGGTTAGGTCAATTGATCATTGGTCCAATGAGTGATGTTCAAGGACGACGTAAGCCATTGCTTATTTTTCTTATTTTATATTTATTAGCTTCTTTAACTTGTTCGTATGCTCCAAATATTTATACCTTTATTGCAGCACGCTTTATCCAAGGTTTTGCAGCAGCTGGCGGACTTGTTATTTCAAGAGCAGTTGTTCGAGATGTATATAGTGGTAAAGAGTTAACGAAGTTTTTCTCATTACTTATGCTGGTCGGGAATTTAGGTCCGATCGTAGCGCCGATTGTTGGTGGTGGAATCCTCGCGTTTACAAATTGGTCAGGGGTTTTTGTTGTGTTAGCTTGTGTGGGGTTAATCTTATTTCTAACAGCCTCATTTAAGTTAGAAGAAACCTTGCCGGAAGAAAACCGTGTGCCTAGCAATTTTAAACAAGTAGTCCGGAACTTTGGTTCTCTATTAAAAGACCGGCAATTTACAGGATATGCACTTACACAAGGATTTATTATTGCAGGGATTTTTGCCTATGTATCTGGTATCCCGTTTGTCTATCAAAATATCTATGGCGTGTCACCACAAGTTTTTAGTTTGTTATTTGGAGTAAATGGTGTTGCATTAATTATTGGTACTCAGTTAGTAGGTAGGTTAACCGATTTTATTTCTGAGAAATCATTTCTGAAGTTTGGATTGATTCTTTCAAATTCAGCAGGTGCACTTTTACTTATTGCTCTGCTTTTTAAAGCACCGCTTATTTTAGTTGCAATTCCGATCTTCTTTTTAGTCGCTTCCATCGGAATTATTTCGACTACTTCCTTCGCTTTAGCGATGGAAACTCAAGGTCATATTGCTGGGAGTGCCTCGGCTTTATTAGGGTTACTGCCGTTTGTGTTAGGGTCTTTAACTGCACCTCTAGTAGGGATTGCAGGAGAATATAATGCCATTCCAATGGGTGTTGTTATCTTTGCAGCAAGCTTTCTGGCATTTCTATCATATTATGGCTTGGTCCGAAAAACATCGATTACCGTTCAAACTGCTAAATAATAAGTTAACCATTCAGACTGATAGCTGGCGCTTTAGCAGGACTTCAGAAGAAAATGAGCGTTTCTTGCCAGTCTGAATGCGTATTCTTTTTCTTTTAATTGGAATTCTAGTATAGTAAAAAATGAAACATGGACTTTTAAAAAGGAGAGTGTGTAGAATGAATTTTGTTACATTAAACAACGGGTTAAAAATGCCACAGCTTGGTTTTGGTGTATGGCAAGTTGAGGATGATCAAGCAACTGCAGCAGTTGCAAAAGCCATTGAAGTTGGTTACACTTCTATCGATACTGCAATGATCTACCAAAATGAAGTCGGTGTTGGAAAAGCAATCAAGGAAGCATCTGTTCCACGTGAAGAGCTATTTATTACTACCAAGGTTTGGAATACAGATCAAGGTTATGAAAATACATTAAAAGCATTTGATGCAAGTTTAGAAAGATTAGGTCTTGATTATGTTGATCTTTACCTTATTCACTGGCCAACTCCAGAGTATGATCAATATGTTGATACATATAAAGCATTAGAAAAACTATACAAAGATGGAAAAGTAAAAGCAATTGGTGTATGTAATTTTGAAATTGAACATCTTGAGCGTTTATTAAATGAGTGTGAAGTTGTACCTGTTCTAAACCAAATTGAGTGTCATCCATACCTAGCACAAAATGAATTAAAAGAGTTCTGTGCGAAACATAATATTTTCGTAGAAGCATGGAGCCCGCTGGATCAAGGTGGAGAGGCATTACAAGATGAAGTCATTAAGAGCATCGCAGCAAAACATAACAAAACGACAGCTCAAGTGATTTTACGTTGGCATTTACAAAACAACACTATCGTTATCCCAAAATCTGTAACTCCTTCAAGAATTGAAGAGAACTTCAAAGTATTTGACTTTGAACTTACTGCAGATGATATGAGCGCAATTAATAAGCTTAACCGTGACCGTCGTAAAGGTCCACATCCAAATGAGATGAATGTAAGATAAATAGAAATTTTAAAGACTGCCTTTACAATAAAGGGCAGTCTTTTTATGTACCTATTTTTTAGATAATTTCCATGCAGGGATTAAAGAGTGAAAATAGAAAAAATAGCTCATCACGATATGAATCACTGTGTAGATCGTAAGTGTCGTCAAATAGGTAAGAAACCATTGTCCAACTGAAGCATCTAAAAATAAATAGAATAAAATCATACCAACCGGAAAGGGAACGAAAACAATTAACCATATTGGTGCTCCAACAGTTTCTGTGATAGCGCCAAGGGAAACAACTGAAAATCCAATCAAAAGTGCCTGCCAAATGGCAATCCCATTACCAATGATTAAACTGCCTAAGTCATATGAGATAGCTGTAAGGACAATAGCTAAAATAAAATCTAATGCATATTTCACTTTGTTTCAACACCTCCATAGTCTCATCTAATTTTACCATTATCATCCAACAATCGTCATTATTTTATAGAATAATAGGGTATCAGCAGTAAACCCAAGTGAAGGGGGAACGGACGTTCAAGATAAACAATATTATGTAAACCAAAATGATTTTTTATTGCCTTTACCAATCCTCTTCATTCAATATTAATGGATGATATTGAAATCTACTTAAATCTATTCGACCATGTTCTATCCATTTTATCCCTTCATCCTCTAGACATTTCTTTTGTAATAAAAAGGAGGGGGCGTCTTTAAAACCAATTTCACCTTTAGAATTAACGACTCTGTGCCAAGGGAGCTGATATTTTGAACTCATAGAGTGAAGAATCCGAACAACTTGTCTGGCTCCTCTTGGGCTTCCAGCTAAACGGGCAATTTGTCCATATGTCATAACATGGCCTTTTGGTATTTGCTGAATAATATCAATAGCTCTTTCTGTAAATGGACGCATGCTTACATTACACCTCTATTTAGTAGTAAACTTTAAAAGATTTTCATCAATCATTTTTTCTATTGTATATTTTTCATAGTGTAGTATCAAATTATAACATATATTACCATAGTAATTTTCCAAAAATAAATTTCAACAAAAAAATTACATAAATTTTTTCATAATTCCTAATACTTTTACAAAATCTGTTGACACTTCCAATTCGTTATGGCAAATTTAAAAGATATATTTACATAATTCAGGAGGAAATGATGACTATGGAAAATCGCACGAACATAATTGACTGTACCATTCGTGATGGCGGGTTAGTGAATAACTGGGATTTTAGCGTGGAATTTGTTCAAGACTTATATCACGGCCTAAATGAGGCTGGTGTTGAATATATGGAAATTGGCTACAAAAATTCACCTAAGCTTTTAAAGGCTACTGAACCAAATCCTTGGAGATTTCTAGATGACCAGTTCTTAAAAGAAGTCATTCCAGAGAAAAAGACCACCAAGCTATCTGCTCTTGTTGATATTGGTCGTGTTGATCCAGACGATGTGTTACCACGTGAACAAAGTGTGTTAGATATGATCCGTGTAGCATGTTATATCCGTGAGGTGGACAAGGGACTAGAGCTTGTTAAAATGTTCCATGACCTTGGTTATGAAACAGCACTTAACATCATGGCCTTATCTAGTGTCCCAGAAAATCAATTAATTGAGGCATTTGATATGGTTAAGGAAAGTCCTGTAGATGTTGTGTATATTGTTGATTCGTTTGGAAGTTTAGATCCTTCTGATATCGAGCACCAGGTTAAGAAATTTAAAGCAATGCTTCCTAATAAGAAATTTGGCATTCACACACATAATAATATGCAGCTTGCTTTTGCCAATACATTAACTGCGATGCGTAATGGTGTTAGCTTCCTTGATTCATCGGTTTATGGAATGGGTCGAGCTGCAGGAAATTGCCATACAGAGCTCCTTGTTACACATATTCAAAAAGCAAGCTATGAGCTTAAGCCAGTGCTTGGTGTGATCGAAAAGCATATGCTGGACATGAGACAAAAATGGGAGTGGGGGTATATAATCCCTTACATGATCTCTGGTACATTAAATGAACATCCTCGTGTTGCAATGGCATACCGCGATAGTGAGGATCGAGATAAGTTTGTTGACTTCTATGACAAGGTTACTTCTCCTGAAGCGTCCGTTGCTCCAGCGACAAAATAATTTTTTAAAAAATCAGCTCCTCACTGGAGCTGATTTTCAATTTCTTAATCTATAATTGCATCATAAGAAGGTTTTACATTATAATCTGGGTCAAACACAAACGGCGCGTCTTTCCCAATTCCATCATTATATTGTTCTGCTCGATCATTTAACCACGTATGATTATCAGCAATTCCCCAAAAAGTAACATTGCTAATTTTGTTATCTAATTTTTCATAAAGTTCGAAAAGAGCATTGTAACGGACAGCTTGTCTTTCAAATTCTGAATCTGGTATTTCTTCATAAGTTGGGTAAGCAGGTCTTGGAGGCCAGCCATATAAACTAACATCTAGCTCAGTAATTTGGTTATCTAACCCTAGACTAGCAAATAGATTAATAGAATCTTCAATTTGTTGGATGGAAGGCCAACCGATTTGGATATGTGCTTGATGACCAACACCGTCAATAGGTACACCTTGGTCTAATAATTCCTTCACTAAACCGTATAATAAATCTCTTTTTCCTTCTACTTCTGTGTTATAGTCATTGATGTATAATTTAGCATCTTCACCGCCATATTTTCTCGCTGTTTCAAAAGCGACCTTAATATAGTCTGTTCCTGTGATTTGATACCACGGTGATTCACGTAAGCCTTTTTCATTTGGAGCATAATCATCAATTACTTCATTGACAACATCCCACGCATCAACATCATCTTTATAACGTTGTACAATTGTCTTTACATGGTTCTCAACTCGTTTTAAGAGGAGCTTCTTATTTTTCTCTCTTTGTTTTGGATCTGTTTCTTCAACCATTGGATTTCCTTTTTTATCCAGGAAAAACCAATCTGGAACTTGACTATGCCAGATCAATGTATGAAAGCGTAGATCCATATTATTTTCTCTTGCGAATTGTACAATTTTATCAGCTTCCGTAAAATTAAATTTACCTTCTTCAGGCTGAATATTTACTGGCTTCATTACATTCTCTGCAACAATACTAGTATAATGGCGTTTTAAAACCTCTGCATTAATTCCTTCCAGTTGATATGGCTCGACAGCTGCCCCAATTTTAAAGGAATTTTCGTATCTTTCACTAATAGAAGGAACCTCTAAAGCACTCCTAGTTTCAGTAGCAGCAGATGCTGCATTTCCTCCAACAGGTAATAAAAGAGCCAAAGCTAAACCTGAAATAATGGGTTTTCTTAAAACTTTTAACATCGTATCGTCTCCTTTAATAAAGAATGGTAAGAAAGTGCTTACAAAATACTATTCAGCTTAACCTCCTTTACAAATTTGTAAGGAAGAGGAGAGAAGTAAGGGTTTACATTTCGGTGTTATGTACAACTCCTCTTAACTCGAAATTGATTATATCAACAAACACATAGTTTGTATATTAAATAAACTAAGTATTTTTTTGAAAATACAAAAAATGAATCATTATTCACAAAAACAGTCTCTACCTTAAAAGAGTTTTTAAAAGGAAATAGTTCTTTTGATCTATTTATTAGGAAGTAATCTTTATGGTTGAAAGGAAAGAACACTTGTTCTAAAATGGAAAAAGGAGGTATTTTTATGAGACCTAAATTGATGAAAGAAACGAGTATACGAAGCTTTAGGAATTTTTATTGGTTAAAGAAAGAACTGCAACAATTTTGTAGAGAAAATGGCATAAGTCCTTAAGGTTCAAAAATTGAAATTTCCGACAGAATTGAAGTGTTTCTCCAAACAGGAGAGGTAAAAAAACCTATAAGAAAGAAGACCTCTAAAAATAAAACTCAAGAAACAGGAGAATTAAATCTTGATACAGTAATATCGGAAAACCATCGTTGCAGCCAACAGGTGCGGACATTTTTTAAATCAGTCATTCCTAATTTCCATTTTTCTACCTACATACAGAATTTCATCAAACAAAACGTTGGTAAAACATATTATGATGTTGTTGAGGCTTGGAATAAGGAAGAAATTCGTAAAAAAGATCCCTCGTATAAGAAAGTCATTGCTCCTCAATTTGAATATAACCAATTTATCAGAGATTTTTTTGATGACCCTATAAACAAAGGAAAATCACGGAATGATGCGATCGAAGAATGGAATAAGATCAAGAGATTGCCAGGAAGTAATAAATATAATCGTTTGGATACAACTGAATCCGGATAAACACTGTAATAGACAATTTGATGAATACACTTATTTAAATACTTGGATTTATTTTCTTGTATTAACGACCAATTCTTCATGTTATTATATTCATATACGATACGCCATTGCGTATTGTATCTATTTAAAAATGAAATTACATACCGTGCTAGACGGGGAGATGGCGGTGCCCTGTAACCTGCAATCCGCCTTAGCGGGGTTGAATCCCTCTTAGCGGCACGGTTCATGTAAGGTTTGCCTTATACAAGCGGTGATGAACATCGGGGTCCGCGCAACAGACATTTATGAAACTGGTCAGGCCTGGAAGGGAGCAGCCATAAGTAAATTCGTCTGTGTGCCGCTGGGCAGCCCTGATCGAGCTGGCTGTATAAGTAACACTTATGTGACCGTATCAATAAGAGGTGCACGGTTCTACATACGATATAAAAAGATGACTCCAAAAAAATGATAAGGAGTCATCTTTTTTGAATGGGAGAAAATGGACTAGATTAAGGCAACGATGACTAAATCGCTTTTGAAAATCAAAAAAAGTGGTCTTCATTTAGGCTGATGACCAATGTCAGAACGATAAAATGGTCATTACCCTTGATAAATACATCCGAAAACGGAACCCTTTGACTTTTTTATGGCCTTTTTAAATTTTTCTTGTCTCTAATCATTTCCATTAACCCTATTATGCTTAAACAGATTTTTTGAAAAAGCATTTAATTTATTTAAAAATCGATTAAAGCCAAAACCTACAAAAAAGGCAATGCTGATTTGCGCCAAAGGAGTGTCTTTATATTCAATAAAATCAATTAAAAAGATTCCGCTTTGAATCAAGGTGACTGCTATAACTGCCGTGCCTGTTGCAAAGATCGGATAAAATATATACATAATCCACTCTCTATAGTCTGTTAGCTCACCTCTCATATAGTGGGAGCAAAACATATAAAGATGTCGTAAGGAGCCGCCGATCGCTCCAGCAAAAAAATAATATAGAAAGATCTCAATAGAAGATATAAACGGAAATATTTGTTCAAGTACACCTGTCCATAATGCACCAACAGCTAAAAAACTACCAAAAAACAACAGGGAAAGATAAAGTAAAATTACGGCTTTTAACCAACGGTTCATTCTACCACCCCTTGATAAGGTAAATTATTATATGAAGGGATGGCTAAATACGTGTAAAACTCTTATAATGCCTTGGCAATAACCTTATAGGCGAATCATTAGCATTATTTTAGAAGATAGTCCATACTAATAATAAATTTATTCCAACAAACTACTTTACATAGGGTAGGGGGGTATGGTAAATTATATTCAAGAGGAGGTTATCAAGATGTTTGAAGAAGAGGCATTAGAAATTGAACATAGTTGTAACACCCACTCTGAAAGGCAAAGTCATCATAATGATAAACTAAAAAAAGCCTTAATTAGTCGGTTAAATAGAGTTGAAGGTCAAGTTCGCGGGATCAAAGGGCTTATTGAAAAAGATACGTACTGTGATGATGTTATCACACAAATTTCAGCCGTTCAATCAGCCTTAAATAGCTTTTCAAAGGTATTATTAGAAGCTCACCTGAAGAGTTGTGTAACAGAAAGAATTCAAGAGGGTGACTTAGAGATTGTTGATGAGCTACTTGTCACAATCCAAAGACTAATGAAAAAATAAGGAGTGTTTAGAATGGAAAAAGTAACATTAGAAGTAAAAGGAATGTCTTGCGGCCACTGTGTAAATGCAATTGAAGGAAATGTAGGAAAACAAAATGGCGTTGCAAATGTCAAGGTTCATCTATCTGAAGGAAAAGTGGAAGTAGAATATGATGCAAATATTGTTTCTTTAAATGAAATAAAGGAAATAATTGATGATCAAGGGTATGATGTAGAATAAAGGTATTTGATATGAATAAGAGAATGAAACGTGCTATCAAAATTGGCACGTTTCATTCTGGAATATAATATACCCAGGCAGGGTATAAGGAGGCATAAATGATGTCTAAGCAAACAAAGGAAACTGTTCTTCCAATTACCGGAATGACCTGTGCAGCATGTGCTGTTCGAATAGAAAAAGGACTAAAAAAAGTGGAAGGTGTTGAAAATGCAAACGTCAACTTTGCTTTAGAACGAACATCAATCAAATATGATCCAAATATGACAAACATAGAGGATTTCAAAAGAAAAATCAATGATTTAGGTTATGATGTTGTAAGTGAAAAAGCGGAACTAAATCTTATCGGGATGACATGTGCGGCGTGTGCGACCCGTATTGAAAAAGGTCTAAAAAAGCTGGAGGGTGTATCAAAAGCATCTGTAAATCTTGCTTTAGAAAGTGCAACAGTTGAGTATAATCCCTTACAAATCAACACATCAGATATGATCAAAAAAGTTGAAAACCTAGGGTACCAAGCAAGCTTAAAAGATGACGAGAAAGAAGATATGGCTGACCTTAAAGCGAAGGAATTACAAGTGCAGCAAGGAAAATTTCTGTTTTCTTTGATTTTATCTATCCCCTTACTATGGGCAATGGTAAGTCACTTTCGATTTACCTCATTTATTTATTTACCTGAAATGTTTATGAATCCATGGGTTCAGTTAGCGCTAGCTACACCCGTTCAATTTATTGTAGGAAAACAGTTTTATGTAGGTGCTTATAAAGCGCTTCGAAACAGAAGTGCTAATATGGATGTGCTCGTTGCATTAGGAACATCAGCTGCATATTTCTACAGTTTATATTTATCGTTAGCATCAATTGGTTCAAATCAACATATGGTAGAGCTTTATTATGAAACAAGTGCTGTTCTTATTACTTTAATCATTTTAGGAAAATTATTTGAAGTACGTGCAAAAGGACGTTCTTCTGAAGCCATAAAAAAATTAATAGGATTACAGGCTAAAACAGCAACAGTCCTTCGAGATGGAGTTGAAAAAGAAATCCCCCTTGAAGAGGTTCTTGTTGGCGACATTTTTATTGTTAAGCCTGGCGAAAAAATACCTGTTGATGGAGAAATTATCGAGGGTCGTTCTGCCCTAGATGAATCGATGTTAACAGGGGAAAGTATACCTATTGATAAAATACCAGGAGACTTTGTAATTGGAGCAACCCTTAATAAAAATGGCGTATTAAAAGTAAAAGCAACAAAAGTTGGGCGTGATACAGCACTCGCACAAATCATAAAAGTTGTTGAGGAAGCACAAGGATCAAAGGCACCAATCCAGCGCTTAGCAGACCAAATTTCCGGTATCTTTGTTCCGATAGTTGTTGGGATTGGTATTGTGACGTTTTTCATTTGGTTTATTTGGGTAGCACCTGGTGATTTTGCAGAGGCGCTTGAAAAAATGATTGCTATCTTAGTCATTGCGTGTCCATGTGCATTAGGGCTTGCAACACCTACATCGATTATGGCTGGATCAGGCAGAGCTGCAGAATTCGGTATTCTTTTTAAAGGTGGGGAACACCTAGAGCGTACCCATCGTGTAACAACCATTCTTTTAGACAAAACAGGGACCGTAACGAATGGGGCACCAGTTTTAACAGATGTTTTCGTAAAAGAAGGTTTTGATGAAAATCGATTTTTACAACTAGTTGGCTCAGCTGAGAGGCAATCAGAACATCCGCTTGCACAGGCGATAGTAGCCGGGATTAAAGAAAGAAACATTGAACTCTTTGATGTAGAGGAGTTTGAAGCAATTCCAGGGTATGGCATTAAAGCGAAAGTCAATGGTCAAACGGTCTTAGCTGGAACGAGAAAATTAATGCAAAAACACAATATTACAATAACAACACACCTTCAAACAATGGAAAGTCTTGAAGAAACAGGAAAAACTGCTATGTTAATTTCAATTAACGAACAATACGCTGGCATGTTGGCAGTAGCAGATACGATAAAAGAAACATCAAAAGGAGCAATCCAACGATTAAAGAATATAGGATTAGAAGTTGTTATGATTACGGGAGATAATGAGCGTACAGCTAAAGCAATTGCTAGTGAAGCTGGAATTGACCGGGTTGTGGCAGAAGTGTTACCAGAGGGAAAAGCAGAGGAAGTCAAAAAGCTTCAGCAACAAGGAAAAATTGTTGCCATGGTTGGAGATGGAATCAATGATGCTCCGGCATTAGCGATTGCTGATATCGGTATGGCCATCGGAACAGGTACAGATATCGCAATGGAAGCTGCAGATATCACCCTTATTAGAGGAGATTTAAATAGTATAGCTGATGCAATCTTCATGAGTAAAAAAACCATTCGAAATATAAAACAAAATCTTTTTTGGGCATTTGCCTATAATTCACTAGGAATTCCAATTGCGGCAATCGGTTTATTAGCACCTTGGTTAGCTGGTGCAGCTATGGCTTTCAGTTCAGTCTCTGTTGTTTTAAATGCCTTGCGTTTACAAAGAGTGAAACTTTAACAAAAGGAGATATAAGCTATGAAAAAGTGGATTTTTTCAGCGGTCATTTATTTAGCAATCGTCATAATAGCCTACTATACCTTTTATGGGTTATTTAAAGAAGAGCAATCTACAAATACACATGATGCTGAACATATTGCAACAGAACCTGATAATAGTATGGAAAGTCATTCTTCACAGGAAACAGAGGACGAACATAATCATGTTGAAAAGGCAAACTCAGATAGTGAAGTCCAAGTAACTGTAACGGAAGAAAACGGCAAAGTCTTGCTGTCACTTGAAGATCTTAAAGGAAATCCGGTCTCAAATTTAGAGGTGAATCATGAAAAGCTTTTACATCTTATTATCGTAGATGAACATCTAGATCAATATGATCACCTTCACCCGGAAGAAACAGGTCCAGGGAAATTTGAAGTAGATCATCAATTAAAAGATGGACCGTACAAAGCATTTGTTGATATAAAACCAACAAACTTAAGCTATCAAGTCCAACCAATAAAATTTACGGCTGGAACCTCTTCAACAGAAGAACATTCACATCCATCACTTCAAGTTGATCAGAATTTCACTCAAACAATTGATGGAAATACTGTCACATTGAAACCAACATCATTAGTGAGTGATGAACCCGTAACCTTAACATTTGATGTGCATGGAGCGAAGTTAGAACCATATCTAGGTGCGATGGGACATGTGGTTATTCTAGATGAACATGCTGAAGAGTACTTACATGTTCATCCGCTGAACGAAGAAACCCCTGTATTTGAGACTCAGTTTTCAGAATCAGGTATCTATAAGATATGGGCAGAATTCCAAATAAATGGAAGAGTTTCTGTCTTTCCATTTGTCGTTGAAGTAAACTAGTTATTCGTAATAAAGGAGTTATTTTTAACTCAATAACTCCTTTATTTCTATAGAGAGCTTTTGACAAAAATAAGCCCCTGCCTATTCATCCCCTAAAAAATCGTAATATAAATGACGTCTTTCTTTTCTTTTTTCCACGACAAACATCCCATATGCAACACTGTAAAAATAACCTTCAAAAGATTTGTGGATTTTACGCATTTTTTTCATAAATACACTTTGCTTGAACGCTTTAATGACAATATCAATCAAGTCTTCAATAAGTCGATTAGAATCCATTTTGTTATAGGCAATTAATACACGGTTCCATAAACGGTAGATATCTGCTGCTTTGAAGAAGGGTTGAGCAGCTTTAACAAATCTCTCATGAACTGTATCTGGAACATAACTTGCGTCCAAATTTTTTACGTCAATTTCCATACCATCACTGGAGTTTTCTTGACTATGAACAGGTGTGTCCCCCTGCAATCTTACGTTATTTAGTTGTATTGCTTTATTCTCACAGAGTGATCTTTGTTTATTTTCTGTTTTATTAGGAGTGACAAGAGGGGTGTCATCATGGGGTGACATATTATTAGAAAGAGATCATCTACTTGTTCAAATTGTTGGATTATAAGTAAATTAACCCCTTGCTTACGGTTCATACGAGATGTTGAAATTTTTTTTAGGATGCCTAAGCTTTCCAAGGTTTTAACACAACGAATAACCGTTCTACGATTTAACTCAACTTCGTTTGCAATCGTGTCATACTTCGCAAAGGAAACCCCGATTATTTTTACTGAATGCCTCCAAATAAAATTCAATACTTTTTTGGTGCCCTCTGATAAGGATGATTTATGTACATATAAAAATCCGCGAACTGATTGATCCATATCTTCGATAGTTGAAAAGGACTGATATGATTTAATCGTGTCATAATTTAAACGCTCCATCATGGTTTTCCCTCCAAAATAAAATGATCCATTCATCCTTTATATAGGGATTTTTGGAAGGAGAGTAGCGTGAAAAATAAATTTTTTTGAAAAATATAGAATCATATTTAAAGGAGAAGAATATAATACAGGAACATCATGTAGGAGTGTGAACAATGATTCATCAACAAACCATTGAGTTGATTGAGGAGTTGCTACAGTCTCGAATTAATGAAATCCTACTAAAAAATGAAGCTGAATATTTTGATAAACTTCCAGGTTTAGTTGAGTCTTTAAAGCTTATAAAAGAAAAATTTAAGGATCTATCCTAAGTTTATAAAATATAGTGAATGCGTTTCCCATTTAAGAAAAAGGTATAAGTCCAGAGAGAAATTCTCTTTGGGCCTTTTCTGTTCGAATTGAATAAGTCTAATTTCACATGAAAAGGACATGACTTATGACATGTTGACGAAAAATGTATACTGATCAACAATAAACCAATATACAAAACAATCAAGAGATTAACAGCTTTGAAGGTGGGACAAGACTTGGGGAGAATGGAAAAAAGGAAGGAAAAAAGATCATTTAAAAGGCTTTTTTCTAATCGATTGATAATCAAAATACTGGCAGTTCTGTTTATTATAGCAATCTGTGGTATCTTCATCCTAAATATATTGATTTGGTCAAGTGATGTGAGCAAATTAGAAAAACCTGCTCCGCAGCCAACGATTATTTATGATCAACATGGAAATATAGCAAGTAAAATCTCGAATTCTAGTATTGAAGGTATTACATTAGATGAAATACCGGAAGAAATGGTTCATGCAGTTATCGCCACTGAGGATCAACGTTTTTATCATCATCATGGAGTGAATTATTTTGCTATATTGAAAGCGAGTGTAACCAATCTGTTACGTGGTGAAATCGTAGCAGGTGGAAGTACGATTACTCAACAGCTTGCAAAGAATGTATTTCTTTCTCATGAAAGGACCTATACAAGAAAAATAAAGGAAGTAATCTTGACGAAAAAGATTGAGCGTACTTATTCAAAAGATGAAATTATGGAAAGGTACTTAAATCAAATTTATTTTGGAGAAGGAGCTTGGGGGATTCAAAAAGCAGCACAAACCTATTTTGGAAAAGACGCTAAACAATTAACATTAGGTGAATCAGCTATGCTTGCTGGACTAATCAAAGCGCCTTCAACATTATCTCCTATAAAAAATATTGATCAATCAATTCAGCGAAGAAATATTGTTTTATCACTGATGAAAAAAGAAGGATACATCACTGAAGACGAAATGGAAAATGCAAAAGCACAGCAAATCGTTTTGGATAAAAGAGAGGTTAAGGACGAATATAAGGGGAAATATCCTTATTATGTCGATTATTTAATCGAGGAAGCAATAAAAAAATACAATGTCACTGAAAATGAGATATTATCTGGCGGCCTTCATATTTACACAGAATTAAATCCTGTTATTCAGAAGGCTGCTGAAAAAGTATACAAAACGCAAACATTATTTCCAGAGAGCCAGCCGGATCAGATCATTCAAAGTGGTGGAGTGTTTCTTCATCCTTCCACAGGGGGAATTCAGGCATTAGTTGGAGGTAGAGGCGACCATACATTCCGTGGGTTTAACCATGCAAGCCAATTGGTACGTCAGCCAGGATCAACAATGAAGCCTTTAGCGGTCTACACACCAGCTTTAGAGCAAGGCTATGAACCATTTGATCTATTAATTGATCAACCTATTACATTTGAAGGTGGATATCAGCCTAAAAATTATGATCATCAATATCGCGGCCAAACGACTATATTTGATGCCGTTATTCATTCGTATAACGTGCCAGCCGTATGGCTATTAAATGAAATAGGACTAGAGAAAGGAATACAAGCTGTAGAAAGGTTCGGTATTCCATTGGAAAAAGAAGACCATAGTTTATCCCTTGCTCTTGGTGGAATGTCAAAAGGAACATCACCTTTATTAATGGCTCAGGCATTTTCTGCTTTCCCAAATGATGGTGTAATGGTTGAAGCCCATTCAATTCAAAAAATAGAGGACACAAACGGAGATGTCATTGCCGAGTGGCAAAGTAAAGCAACTCGGGTGACAGAATCTGAAGTTGCCAAAAAAATCACTTATTTATTAAAGGGAGTAGTGGAACTAGGTTCAGGAAAAAAAGCACAAGTAGATGGGATTGACATAGCAGGTAAAACTGGAACAACACAATTACCTTTTGAAATGGCTGGCGGTTCAAATGATCACTGGTTTGTCGGGTATACCCCGGAACTAGTAGGTGCCATATGGCTAGGGTATGATAAAACAGATGAACAACACTACTTGTCATCTTCTAGCAGTCAAACCGCTACAGTTGTCTTTAAAGAAATCATCACACAAGCTAAATCAGAATTAACGAAAACATCATTTGATCTTTCACTGATTACTAGGAATATAGAAAAAATGCAAGAGCAAAGAGAAAAGGAAGAGAAAAAGGCAGAAAAGGCAAAAGAACAGGCCAAGAAAGAAAGAGAAAAAGAGGCCAAGGATGACGAAAAGAAGAGGAAAGAAGAAGAAAAGAAGAGGAAAGAAGAAGAAAAGGAAGAGAGAAAGAAGGAAATGGAAAAGAGAGAAAAAGAAAAGGATGAGAGAGAAAAAGAAAGAGAGAAGGAGGAAGATGAAGACGACTAATTATAATGACGTTTCATACCATAGGGCTTTTCTTTTTTATGTTCTAGTAATAGGTGCGATTATTCAAGAAGAATAATCGCCTTTTTTTATTAAGGGAGATTGGTTTAGGAACTTATGTGGGGAATATTGTGGTGATATTGTTAATTTGAAAAAGAAGAAAGATAGCCAAGCAGCCTTTACTTCTATAAATTCTAGCTTCGAAACCTTTAATCAATAACGATCTTCAATATTCAGTCGCTTATTGAATAAGCAGCAAAAAAGACCTTCGTTTGAAGATCCTTTTTTTAATACCCGATAATACTTCAATATGTATATAGTAGCCGGCTAGAAAAAATACATTCTTACTCTGTATCATTTGTATACGATTTCGGAGTATCACTGTAAAAGCTCTGTTTATTATTGTTTAGAACCAGGTGGTAGATAAAACGGGGGAACTTTTATCCATCCTCGTTTTCGCATTAAATGTTTTAATCTAGTCGCGAAAGCTAATTTTTCTGCTTGAAACTGAATAAACAATAAACCTACATCTGTACGAATAGATTCTGATGCTGACCCAGCTGCACGCATAATTAAGCTAATTATTTTTAAAGATAATTCGTTCGCAATTACCTCATCTGTTAATTTAACACCAAGAGGAACACTGTTAGGGTCTGATATTGGCATATCCTCTGGTGCAGGAGGTAATGTAATTCCTTCCTTCATCATAAATTCATGGAGTCGTTCTCTTTGACTTGTTCCTAGTTTCATATCCTCTTCAAGTATTGCTTTTAGTTCACTATCCGTTGTGGTATTTAAACCTACTTGTACAGAAACTTTTGCTAATTCAAGACCTGATAAATAAATCCAACATGACATTACCTCTCCAACATGTAGAGGTTGATCCTCATCCTGATCAGCCATGGATTTCATGGCATCCATAACTGTTTCCCATACTTTTACCATGTACACCCTCCTGATATTGAAGCTTCATTATTTATATTGTTTGTCTCGTTAGGTTTTTTATTCAGAAGTCGATAATTAGATCCAATCGGGTTTTCCTTTTCTCCAATTAGCATTTTCAGTATATAAACTTGTTAAGAAAACTACTTCAATGCAATGCGAAATATCTTATCAAACCTAAGAGTAGACCTTATCTTTTTTATACCATGTTTAGGAGTAACATTAAGGGTTTTATTTTGGAGCAACAAAGTTTGTCATTTATGCTAAAATTAGGAAGGGTTTGCGTTTATATAAACGACCAGAATTGTTGAACAAGAATGAGGATATAAAAAGGGGAGAAAAACATGGTTGGTTTACTTAATCTTGGAAGTCTCGTGCTTGGATTAATTGCTTGGACACTCCCAGTGGTTAATCTCTTGAGATCTAAAAATCATAACTATAAGAATTGGGTTGTTCTTTCTCTTATGAGCATCAGTGCATGTGCTATTTCGCTATGTTTCCAAATTTTCTATAACTATCATCTCGTAAAGATTGAGGATTGGAGTGCTCTAATGGACACCATGTATGCTGTGGCGTTTGCAGCAACAGTTCTACTTATTGGTACCATCATATTAAATACAATAAATCTTATCGTATATCGTAATATTACAACAAAATAGGAATGCCAAGTTCCAGTTTGTAAAATTAAAATAATCAAAAAGGGATTCATTTATCCTTGATAAACAAAATGTATTCCGTTAAATATTCCTTGTATAAAAATCTAATACATTGTGAGAGGAAGAGTTTTTTGACAAAAGAAATATTTGTGCAAATTCGTGATTTTAAACTATTTGCAAAATTGTTTGGACAGAAAAAAGACAAACCAACAATTGTAATGGAATCAGGGTATGGAGATTATTCAAAATCTTGGGATTCGATCATTTCAAAAATTTCAATGTTAACGGAAGTACTTATTTATGATAGAGCTGGTTTAGGGAAAAGCGAAAAAAGTTCTAATCCTAGGACTAGTAGAGAGATGGTTAAAGAACTGAATGAACTTCTAAATCGAGCAAAAATAAAACCACCTTACATATTAGTAGGTCATTCATTTGGTGGAGTCAATGCACGGATTTATGCTACTGAATATCCTAACGAGGTTTGCGGCTTAATATTAGTTGACTCTACACCAGAAAAATATAGAGAAAGATTTCTTATAACGATGTCTAAAGATTTTCAGGAAGCATACAATAACCAATTTATTTATGAAGGTAATTATGATGAATTTATGGAAAGCCTAAAGCAGTTAAAAGAAACTAGACAAAAATTAAATATCCCACTAATTGTTCTATCGGCTGGTAAAAAAGATCATTATTCAAAGGAATCACAAGTGTTATGGAATGAAATGCAGAGAGAGATTCTTGAAATATCCTCAGACGGTGAATTCGTCATTGCTGAAAACAGTGCTCATTATATACAAAATGATGAACCAGAAGTGGTAGTCAATGCAATAAAAAAGCTTATTGAAAATAGTTAACTTTAAATTGTGAAGGATTATACTTAAACTAAACTATAAGGTGCTTTATTTCATTAAACATCTTCCACAATCGAGGAGCTTATCTTGAACAAGACTAACGGCATTTTTCATTAAAGTGCCATATTGTAGAATAATTAGGATTGAGATTATGTAAATTAGGAAAATATTGTGATGAAGGTGGTTCTTGCTGTGCAACAATGCCAAAAATGCAATATGCCTTTTATTTGGAATAGTATTTATCGGTCGTTTTTGGGTTGGGTGTACTCTCCAATTATATGTGATAAGTGTGGTACGAAGCATCGTATTACTTTTTCTGGACGGTTTGTAGTTACTTTTCTTACTGTTTTACCGATGCTAACCTTTATGAATTTCTATCGCCTTTTTGATCATGCATTATTAACTTTTGGTCTTGGGATCTTCATAGCATTTATTGGTTCTTTACTAACTCCGTTCTTAGTAAGGTTTAAAGATAAAAAGACTTAAACCAACAAATACATTAATCAAAAAAATATTATACCTAAACTCTTCAACAATCGAAGTTCATTGTTCACTTTCATAAATAGAAATGTGCTTTAAAATTCTTTGATATGTAAAGGATATTAGGCAATTCGTAAACAAATGTATTGAAGTTAATGAGCATGCTTAATAACGAGTAGAGGAATATACCATAAAATGAAAAAACTTTTGATGAATTTATTGATCACATTATTATTTATTATTGGTGGTTGTAGCAATAATTTACCGACGTATGAGTTAGAGAAAAACTATAATACAACTGTTATTGAAGATGAAGAATATGCCTTTCATAAATTAAATCTTAACGGTAACATATATCTATCTGAACCAGAACAGTTTATCAATCCTGATTATTATGGTCAATTCAAGATTGGCAAACAAATTGGTAAAACAGATGAAGGCATGCAAATTTTTCAAGTAGAAAATGATGAAAAACGAGTAGTTATTAAAGGTTTTATGTATCCAGCGGATTTCTTTAAACTTGACAGTTCTTCATAAAGTAAAGTACAGATTACTTAAAATGGATCATCAACAATTTGAGGCGCTTATCCATAATAGGATAAGGGTCTTTTCTTAGAAAAAAATAAAGTATCTAAAAATAATTTTAGTTTAAAAAGTAAAAAGATAAAATCGGCCTAAATAAATGGGGGTTAGGGATGGCAGGTCAAGTTTCGTCTTTGTTTCTATTCTCGTTAATCTTTTGCGGATTTGCATATATATTCATTAAAAATACTCATTCTCTTTTAGAATTAGCATGGATTAAACCTTCATGGAAAAAGAATAAATATATAATTATTTCCCTTAAATTTATCGGTTTTTGGTTTGTTATTATAATAGTTTCAATGTGGTTATCAGTATTATTTACTATATTTTAAGGAAGTCTTTAATCTTCCGCAATCATGGCGTTTTAATACAACGATCAGCAAAAAGGATCTTCGATTGAAGATCTTTTTTATTGTCGATAACCTGAGCCAGTTTAATCATAGGATCGTCTTTAGCAATCTGGTCATCTAATATAGCAAGGATTTTTCTACAGTAAGTGAAAAACACTGTTTATTAATCTGTTAATGTATCAATGCATTAAGGGTGTCATGTTCGTTTGCTTTTTTATAATCATTAAAGAATTAATTCCCTCCATTTTTTATACATATATGTTGAACTATAAAACAGGAGGGGTCGATAGTGTATATTTTTGATCAGGGCAGATTCTTACATGAGTCAGAGTTTTCTATTAGCGTGCGAAATAAAGGATTAAATTATGGATTGGGATGTTTCGAAGGAATAAGGGCTTTTTGGAATGAGAATCAAAAACAACTGTTTATTTTTCGACTCTTTGATCACTATAAACGATTCTATGAATCTGGGAAATCTTTAAATATAAATATACCTTTCTCTCCGATAGAATTATTTAATTGGACGATTCAATTATTAAAAATAAATAATGTTCGTGAAGATGTTTATATTCGTCCGATATGCATTAAAGGCGAAAATACACTCGGTCCTGATTTGATAGGTTCATTTAATCGAGTAATGATTTATTGCATGCAGTTTAAACATTACTTTTCAAAACCAGCTTTAAATGTTAGTGTTTCTTCCTGGACGCGCTTAGGAAGTAATATGATACCGCCTCAAGCAAAGCCCACAGGAGGTTATTTAAATTCAGCATTAGCCTCTACCGAAGCTAAGTTAAATGGGTTTGATGAAGCAATTTTTCTAACAGAAGAAGGAAATGTAAGTGAAGGACCAGGTGAAAATATTTTCATCATAAAAAATAACCAATTAATGACACCTCCAATTTCCGATGATATTCTTGCAGGTATTACTCGTGACACCGTTATGCAATTAGCAAAACATGAATTACGGTTACCCTTTTTTGAAAAGAGCCTAACAAGATCTGAGCTATATTCAGCTGATGAAGCATTTTTTACAGGTACTGCCATCGGTATTAAACCTATCATACAAATTGATCATAGAATAATTGGAACTGGTGAAGAGGGACAAATTACAAAAGAAATAAGAACTTATTATGATCAGATTGTTAGAGGGAGAAATAGGAAATATTTAAGTTATTGTACGCCGGTATATTAAATAAGATAATTTTTGTTTTTTCAAGAAATCATCTGAAAATATTTGCTGAATATTTTGTATCATATATCAGATAAACGAAAACGCAAATATTAATAAATGGAATATCTTGATTGAATTAGTTTTTAAACAAGCAGCACAAAGGAGATCCTAAATTGAGTTCTCTTTTTTATACAGCTTTAATTAATGGAGGCAAAGATATTGTGGGAAAACCTTTAGATCAGTCTTTTGATGCCCTAATCATGTTTTTCACTAAATACAATATTGAAGTACATTTTAAATTTTAACATGATCATTTTTCTAGATGCATATGATGTATCAAGGTCTTTTAAGCGAAGGAGGTCCGAAATGAACAATCATAAACAATCCACATTTACGCCTTTAAAAGCGTACAGACCGTTTCATGGCTTCTATGACCCTTGCAGATCAATTGAAATAAAATACTATTCTACTCCTCCAAACCTTTATATGGGATTTCAACAACCTAATATGCAACAATTCTCTCCAAAAGAAGCCTTAAAAAAAGGAACATTATGGCCAGCATTTTGGGATTATTATGAAAACCCATATAAAGTGAAAAAGAGGGATCCTAAATGAAAAAAGTGCCTCCGAAGTATTACGAAGATTTAGAGGAAATTCAAGCTGTTGATTTTGTACTTGTTGAATTAACTCTTTATTTAGATACACATCCCAATGATCAACAGGCAATGCTCCAGTTTAATGAATATGCTCAATATGCCCAACAGCTAAAAAAGAATTTTGAAGCTAAATATGGACCTCTTCAACAATTTGGAAATAGTTATACTGATGCAAACTGGAGTTGGGGAACAACTCCATGGCCTTGGCAAATATAGGTTAACAAAGGGGTGACTTTATGTGGTTTTATGAAAAGAAATTACAATATCCTGTAAAAGTAAGCACCTGTAACCCTACACTTGCTAAATATCTTATGGAACAATATGGGGGAGCAGATGGAGAATTAGCAGCTGCACTACGTTATCTAAATCAGCGGTATACTATTCCAGATAAAGTTGTTGGATTATTAAATGATATAGGCACCGAAGAATTTGCCCATCTAGAAATGATTGCAACGATGATTTATAAATTAACAAAAGATGCTACACCAGAACAATTGAAAGAAGCTGGTTTAACAGAACATTATGTTAATCATGACAGCGCCCTTTTTTATAATAATGCTGCGGGTGTTCCTTTTACAGCAACATATATCCAAGCGAAAGGAGACCCTATTGCGGATCTCTATGAAGACATAGCCGCGGAAGAAAAAGCAAGAGCTACATATCAATGGCTAATTGATATTTCAGATGATCCGGATTTAAACGATAGTTTGAGGTTTTTAAGAGAACGTGAAATTGTACACTCACAACGTTTTCGTGAAGCTGTAGAAATATTAAAAGATGAGAGGGACAGAAAAAAGATTTTTTAATAAAGTATAAAGAGAAAGTTATAGATTTCTCTCATAAAGTAATAAAAAAGCCCTTCCGCTTAAGTAAGAATTTCATTTTCATATTCTTATTAAAATTTTCATAAATTTAGAAGTAACTGAATAGGGGAGGGTATAAAATGTATTATGCACGCTTGGTACATTATAAATTAGGAACTGGGCAAAGAGGAGTTGCTGAGAATTTAAGTAAAGAGTTTGATAAATTGAGTAGAAGATTGTCTGGATTTAGAGGTAACGTATATTTCTTTGATGATCCACTTTGTGAGTATAGAGCATTAAACTATTGGGATACAAAAGAAGATGCAGAGTCGGCACACCAAGTTTTGTTTCCAAAATTAGAAAAAGAACTTCAAAATTTCACAAATGAAAAACCAACATATAAATTTTTTGAGGTATTTGACTCTACAGATTATGGAGACTTGCTATTTTCTCATATAAAATGGGTATGATACTGACAGCCAAAAATAAATGTTCTTTGGGATGATTAGTTATTAACATGTCAGCATGGGTAGAATATGTCGTGTTGATTAGTATCTGAATTTTTAATGTTTACTCTTTATTGCACGGATACTTTCAGCTATTTTCATATATTTGTGGAACTTCTGTTAAATTTTTTTGAACTATTCTAATAAATGGGCAGTGATGGCTAACTGGGGCAATTCTTCCATAAAGAAGAATTGCATTTTCTTTTGCAAAGGAAGGGACTGCTGATTTAGACAGTTTTCGCTTGAAGATCTATGTCGAATTTTGGCAAATCGAAAATATATAGCCAAAAATCGTGAATATCTTGTTTAAATCGTAAATATATTCTCAAATTCGTGAATATATCTTCGTAGTCGTAAGAAACTCTTCAAATCTTAATGAGGCAGCTCATTTTTAAACTTATTAAAACTTGACAATTATTCTAACAGTCTATAATATAAATCGTAATTATTTCGATTTTAAATCTAACCCTGAATTTATACATATTTTTTATCTAAGGAGAAAGAAATGAAACATGATCCATCCTCGTTTCAATTAGAAATGAAAAAAAGTGTAACACACCGAGAATATTTAACATTAGCTATTCCGCTCATTATATCCGGTATTTCTACACCGGTATTAGGTGCTGTTGACACAGCGGTTGTAGGGAGAATGCCTGAAGCTTCAGCAATTGGAGCCGTATCAGTTGGAGCCGTTATTTTTAATACTATGTACTGGCTTCTAGGTTTTTTAAGAGTTAGTACCACCGGTTTAACTTCACAGGCAAGTGGAGCCAATAATGATAAAGAGATTGTGTTATCGTTTATAAGGCCAATGTTTGTTGCCATCTTTATAGGATGCCTTTTTATCTGTCTTCAATTTCCTATTTTACAGTTATCTCTATATTTTTTTGGAGCAAGTCCAACAATTGAAGTACTGACATCTACCTATTTTTCTATCAGAATATGGGGTGCGCCCTTTGCATTACTAAATTATGTACTAATTGGTTGGCTGATGGGAATTGGAAAGGTAAAGCTTTCACTTGCCACACAAATTTATATGAATCTTGTAAATATTTCCTTAGATCTTCTGTTTGTGTTGGCTTTCGGATTAGGTGTAGCCGGAGTGGCTTATGCAACGGTTTTCGCTGAAATAAGTACGGTATTAATTGGATTAGCTTTTGTGGTCAAGTCTAAACAGATAACTTCGATTTCTCTCCGATTATCCTTGGTTTTACAAAGAGAACCGTTAATCAAAATGCTCATTGTAAATCGCGACTTATTTTTACGATCAGTTTGCTTACTGTTAATGACAGGAATTTTTACCACAATTGGGGCTAGGATGGGGGAAATTACTCTAGCTGCAAATGCTATTTTATTACAAATACACTATATCATGGCATATTTAATTTCTGGTTTTGCTAATGCTTCAAGCGTTCTAGTTGGAAGGTCAATTGGAAGCCATCAGCTTTCTTTATTTAAGAGAACTCTTTCCTTATCGTTTTTATGGGGAATCGGTTCAGCCATTTGCCTGTCTTTATTCATGATCATTTGCGGTGAATTTATATTACTAGCTTTTACATCGATTGGAGAAGTAAAGAATCAAGCTGCTAATTTAATGATTTGGATGGCTGTTTATCCAATTGTTGCTTTTTGGGGGCTACAATTAGAAGGTGTCTTTTCAGGTGCAACAGAGGCTCATTTTATTCGGAACTCTATTTTTTATGCGCTGATTGTATTTCTTGTCACTCTATGGATTTTTAATTGGAGCCTGAATCCTCATCAACTTTGGCTTGCGTTTCATCTTTTCACATTAAGCAGATCATTATTTTTATCCTTATCTGTTAAGTCGTTGACACATTTAAAATTTCCTCTTAATAATGAAACAGCTCGTTACTTTATCTGATAAGGGCGGGCTATTTATGAGTGTTAATTACATAAAAATTGTTTGTTATCCGCTGTAAAAGTTGCAGGAGTTCCAAATGGATATGTGGAACTAAAGAAGCATACATGAATTATACAGTCCGCTAATATAGTGAATAACATATGACAATTAGGGGGGAAACCTTTGTACGAGATCATTGCTGTACTTTCTTTGCTATTTGTTATTTTTTCACTCTACCGTTCACACCAAAATGGAAAATGGAAACTTATTAGCTCCTGTATAAATAAAGAGGAATATTTGTTAATCATTAACATTTTAAAAACAGCAGATATACCATACAAAATTCAACCTCCCACAGCAGGTCAAAGCCATTATGATATTTACGTAAAAATTGAAGATGAAGTAAAAGCGATTTATTTATTACAGACTGTTTCATAAAACATACAACTTCCTCTCAAATTAGAAAGAAGGACAACTTATGAATGATCTTGAGTACAAGCAACCATCACTTAAAGCAGTTTCGAATAACGCGAAATATAATTATATGCTCATGCTTTTTATTGTCTTTGGGGGTTTTCTCATATTTGGATTATCCGAAAATGTGAGGGGACCCGCCATCCCTGTAATTCAAAGTGATTTTCAATTAAGTCAAACCCATCTTGGATCACTATTAGCCTTAAATTCACTCGGATATTTAATTGCATGTTCATTTACATCAATACTAGCGAACAAAATTGGTATAAAGTGGACGGGTATCGCAGCATTTTTGTCCATGACAGCAGCAGGATTGGTAATCTTTTTTTCTACAACATTTACATCCCTTTCCGCTTCCTTTTTCTTTTTATACATTGGAAACGGTATGTTAGAAATTGGACTCGGGATTTTGGCAGCACAGATTTTCACGAAAAATACCGGGATGATGATGAATCTATCTCACTTTTTTTATGGGTTAAGCTCAACAGTTGCACCTATAATGGCCGCTTCCATCATGGGGTGGAATTGGTTTGAAGGAGAAGTATTTGGCTGGCGGGGAATGTATTTGTTTATTTTATGTTTTTCGTTATTGCCAATTATCCCTTCATTACTTGGAAAATTCCCAACTGAAAATGTTGAAGAGGGGTCAGGTCTTTCTTTTAAATCTCTTATGAAGGATCCAATTGCTTGGTTAATCGTTGCAATCTTATCCTTTGGAGTTGTTTCAGAGCTAGCTGTTGGTGGATGGTTAATTAATTATTTAGTAAAGGCCTATCAATGGGAGTTAACAGATGCTTCTCATATGCTGTCTTTATTTTTTCTCTGTTTCATGCTATCCAGATTATTGCTCGGCCCTTTAACAGATAAAATTGGATTTACCAAATCGATTATGTTCTTTTCAGCTTTTTCAGGAATTTGCAGCTTTGCTGCGATATTGATAGGAGAGAAGGGTGCCATTTTATTTGCGATTTCAGGTATAGGAATTGCCCTTATATATCCTACCGTAATGGCGCTATTAGCTAAGCGATATCCAAACGGAACAGGAACGGCTATTACGTTTACAGTAACCTTAATGGGGATAGCTAGTGTAATCGGAAACTTTATGATAGGTTTCATCATTGATTTTGTCGCGAATTTATTTAGCAACGCTGAAAGTGAACTAATTGGTTTACAAGCAGGCTATGGATTTATTGCATTACTCGCTTTATTATGTTCTGGAAGTTGCTATATTTTATATCAGATTCTTCATAGACGAAATGAATTAGTGTAATGTTTATGCATGACAAGGAAATTGTCATGCTTTTTTCCGATGAACCTTCGTTTTTGAGTTTTATGATATGATTGAAAAGTATTTTCCCGGTTTTCGAGAGAGAGAGGTAAAGTAGGAATGAAACAAAATAAGAGAAAATTTATTAAGACAGAAATTAAACAAATCGTCATGATTACAATTGGAGCAATTATCGCGGCAATTGGACTTGAATTTTTCTTAGTCCCTAACAATATTTTAGATGGCGGAGTGATTGGATTATCGATTATTGCCGCTGAAATAACAGGCTTAACGATGAGTATTTTCCTAATTCTACTAAATTTGCCGTTTTTGGTGATTGGATATAAAAGGCTAGGATTAAAATTCACACTCCATACTCTATATGGTGTCATTATTTTATCAACTAGTACTGCCATTTTCCATCATTATGAACCCTTCACAGATGATTTGTTTTTAGCAACAATTATAGGAGCAGTCATCCTAGGAACAGGTGTTGGATTGGTTATTCGCACAGGAGGGGCACTTGATGGAACGGAAATCATTGCGATCCTCGTAAGCAAAAAACGCCCTGTCTCTGTTGGTCAATTTATTATGATTATGAATTTATTTATTTTTATTTTGGCTGCTTTATTAGTGTTTAGCTGGGAAACAGCCATGTATTCAATCATTACTTACTACATAGCATTTAAGATGATTGATATTGTCGTTGAGGGTATAGAAGAAATGAAATCTGTTACTATTATTTCGGAAAAACCTGATGAAATGGCAGATATATTGACGAAAAAATTAGGTCGTGGAATTACCTTTATTCACGGTCAAGGGGTTTATACAAATGAACCAAAAAAAATCATCTATATGATTGTTACTCGGATTGAATTATCTAATTTACGATCTATTACTCAAGAAATTGATCCTGGCGCATTGATTGCTATTGAAAATGTGGCAGATGTATCTGGAAGTAATTTCAAAAAGAGTACAGCCCATTAATAATAGGAAAAATCGAAGATCTGTGGTTGAGTTGCATCCTTACAGGTCTTCGAAAGTAGTGGAATATAAATGTTATAACTCCAAGATGTTCAACAACTTCTTACTTATTAGGAGGGGGAAAATGAAGAATACAGGAAATATCATCATTTTAAACGGTACTCCAAGGTCCGGTAAATCAAACATTGCAAATGTCATTCAAACCACTTTCGAAGGAGTGTGGATGAATTTTGGTGTTGATCAATTGATGAAAATGACACCAGATGCGTATCAACCAAGTATTGGTTTACGTCCTGGAGGTGAAAGACCAGATCTTGAGCCTATTGTTGAAGTTTTATACATGGCTATGTACGAGTCGATTGCTTCATTTAGTCGTCTAGGTCTGAATGTAGTAGTAGATGTTGGTCATCATGATGGTTATTCAACCCCATTAGGGATTCTCAAAAAATGCGCATCTATCTTAGAAGGTTATCCTGTTTATTTTGTAGGTGTTCGATGTCCCATTGAGGTGATTATGGAACGGAGAATTGATACTTGGAAAATCGGTTACACAACTGAAGGGAAGATTCCAAAACCAGTTCTATTATGGCAAAACCTCGTTCATGAACCAGGCATCTACGATGTAGAAGTAGATACATCTATTTTTTCTCCAGAAGAGTGTGCGTACCAGATTAAACAAAGAATAAAGCATGGACCATTTCCAACAGCTTTTGAAAAAATACGAAACCTATAATCCATAGGAAAAAGTAAAACTTTTGGTTTTTTATTTTTAAATTCTTTACGATCGTAATCAAGGTGAATGTTGTTTCCGAATTAGAAATATAGTCCACACTATTGGGAATTAATGTTTTTTATTTTGCATTTTTATCTCTGATTCTTTTACTAATAAAATTTGCTCTCCGAAAACAATTTCATAATTCCCATTCCCATAATTATAGATGACTTCACACTCTATTCCTTTATACACCACAATTTGCTGACTAATTGTACTCGTTTGGTTTAACATAATTACTCCTCCTCTTAAGATTATGATTCATATTTTTCGCTCTATGATAATCCTCTTGATCAAAAAATAAAAACCGTCAATACTTAACCATGCAAATGAATGAAAGCATGCTTAAGAAGAATGACGGTTAGTTTCAAGCAGGATTCGCTACCATTGAACCAACTGTTATGACCAAAAGCAATAGATCAACTAATATTGGAGATAGGAACACTATCTCAACTAAACTTGACACAATTATTATTCTATCAACAAATTTTCTGCGTTTAAACCACCATTCATCCGACATTTTCAGTCAATCTTTTCAACCTTCTAAACACCTGTTTATTTGTAAGCGTTTTTAACATTAAGTGATGAAAAATATCCTTTAAATTTCAAACAAATTCCTTTACAATAAGTTTTGCGGAAGATTATCTTACATACTTATTGAAAAACTCAACGTAAGGGGAATATAAATGAATGTTGAGAAAACTCTTCAAAAACAACAAAATGAAAATATATTTTTTCAATCTTATATAATGAAAATGAAGGGCAATCAAAGAATCCAAACAAACGTAAATTTTGGGGATACGATCATTTCAGCAAGCGGTGGATTGATTGCTATTACTATTATAAGTATTGTAGCCGTTATGTTAGGTTATCCCATGATATTAGGTCCGATGGGAGCAAGCTGTTTATTAGTATTTGCTGCACATTCGCTTCCATTTTCACAACCACGACCAATTTTTGGTGGTCATTTTATTTCAACCACTACAGCTTTAGTGATATGGAATATATTTGGTAAATCACATTTATCAATCGGTTTAACTTTAGCTATTGTGTTATTCCTTATGATTACCTTTAAACTAATCCATCCGCCTGCTGCAGCTAGCGCCATGGTGGCAATCAATACTGAAGCAGGATGGGGATTCCTAATATCGATTATCTTATCGTCTATCCTTTTGATTTTGTTTTCAGTTCTTTATAATAATTTATTTAAAAATAGACAATATCCAAAACAGTGGATATAGGTACACTAAAGAGGCTGCTTTATGCAGTCTCTTTTTGTATATGTATCCTTTTAAGTAAACAATAATTGCATATGAGCAAAACATTATTAATGTTACATAACATATGATAGGATTATATTATGTAACATTATATAGGGTGATGAAATGGAGTATGTTGAACCAATTAAAGATGTTGAAACGATTGAAAAGATAAAAAGGATCCTTAAAGTAAAATCACACCGGGACTATTTATTATTTGTCTTTGGAATAAACACTGGTCTTCTTGTTAGCCATTTACTAAAAATTAAAGTAAGCGATGTGTTAGATGAACATGGAGTTAAGGAATTTTATCCATTATATGAAACGAAGAGTACACACCCCAAACAAATATATCTGAACAACAAAATAAAAAAGGCATTAATTGAATATTTACATGAAGCTAAGTTGAAAAATGACGATTATTTGTTTAAATCAAAGAAAAACGATCAGCCTATTACGAGACAACAGGCATATCGAATTATCCATAATGTTGCACGAGAGGCTGGAATGATCGAAAAGATTGGAACACATACATTACGAAAAACCTTTGGGTATCACGCCTATCGAAAAGGAATTGCTGTTTCTTTATTACAAAACCTATTTAATCATTCCACACGTGCGGAAACATTAAGATATATAGGAATTCAAAAGGAAGTATATGAAGTTAGAATTGATGTAAATTTATAATTATTTCTATATGGGAGGGAGAAGTATAGATGTTAGAAAATTTCGAAATAGATTATTTTATTTTTTTTACAGCCTTTTTACTCATAATGGGGGTCATCACAACTAAATTTTCATCAAGACTTGGAGTTCCAGCTCTTGTCTTGTTTATGGGGGTTGGGATGCTCATGGGAAGTGATGTGTTGGGCATCATATATTTTGATAATCCTAAGCTCGCTCAATTAATTGGAATATTTGCTCTCGTTGTCATCTTATTTGAAGGTGGATTACAAACGAAGTGGTCTTCTGTTAAAGCTGTTGCTATCCCATCACTATCCCTTGCTACCTTAGGTGTTTTATTAACAACGATCGTTGTTGCTATTGCTGCAAAATTAATTTTTGATATTGGGTGGGTAGAGGGATTTCTATTTGGCGCGATTGTAGGTTCAACAGATGCTGCAGCAATTTTTGCTGTATTAAAAGGACAAAACATCAATGAACGACTTAGTTCAACACTAGAAGCGGAGTCCGGAACAAATGATCCGATGGCCGTTTTTCTTACGCTAACTCTTATTGAAATGTTAAGTGCTGATACAACATCTTACTTATTGTTAATTGGCTCCTTTATTTGGCAAATGGGTGTAGGATTAGGATTAGGATATTTCCTTGGGCGTTTTGCAAGTTATGCGATCAATAAAATCAATCTAGATTCAAGTGGTCTATATCCTATATTTGCATTGGCCTTTTCGTTACTTACCTACAGTCTGACAGATTTAATCAACGCAAGTGGATTATTAGCTGTATACATCGCAGCAATCGTCATTGGCAACAGAGATTTAACCTATCGGCATTCAATCTTTCGTTTCAATGAAGGTTTTGCCTGGATGATGCAAATTTTAATGTTTATTATCCTCGGATTATTAGTTTTCCCTTCTCAATTCTTATCTTTTGATCTTATTTTTAAAGGTTTGTTGCTATCTATCATTTTAATTTTTGTTGCTCGACCTGTTGCTGTATTCTTTTCTACAATAAACATGAAATTTAGTATTAACGAAAAAATCTTCTTATCATGGGCAGGACTAAAAGGGGCAGTTCCAATTGTACTTGCGACATTTCCAATGACGATGGGAATTGAAAATAGCCAGTTAATTTTTAATGTTGTTTTCTTCGTCGTCTTAACTTCTGCACTTATTCAAGGTTCAACAATTTCAATGATTGCAGAAAAACTAGGTCTAAATGGCCCAAAGAAATCGGAGGCACCTCATACTCTTGAGCTTGTTTCAATTGGAAAAGCAAATGCTGAAATTATAGAGGTAGAAATAAATGATCATGAACATATTATTAACCAGCCGCTAAAGGATATTAGGTTTCCAAAAGATGTTCTTGTTAATGCGATTATTAGAAAAGGAGACTTAGTAACACCTCATGGTGAAACGAAAATAAAATCAGGTGATATTCTTTATATCCTTGTTTCTAAAAAGAAAATGACTGACTTAAAGGAATTTTTAACAAATAAAAGAACATTAACTGATTAAATAGGGACAGCAGTCAATTTGAAATTTGACTGCTGTCATTTTCTTCCTATCATTCATTGTTATACTTTTGTTCGATCTTTTTAAATCCTTTTAAAATACTCCAACAAAACAATCCAATTAACCAATAAATCGGAAAGGAATAGTAGTTTTCCCATGTTATTTCTTTGTACATTTGCAACCATTCCATTGTCGTCTCAGCGAAAAATGCAATAGATAACGCAAGTAAGCCTGTTGCAAAAAAGAACCTTTTAAAGTTTTCTCCGAATTTTTGATAGACAAACATAAAAGGAATGATAATAATTCCTACATCATACGGATACATCTGCGGATATAAATACGGTGTTAATCGAACAGGATATGTCCATACCATTGCATTGCTTCCAATAGAATCTAAGAAAATAGCGATAATGCCAAAAAACATACCAAAGGCTGTTATTTCTGTAATTCTTTTTTTATCAACAAATAGAAACCATACGATAGGAGACAGACAACTTAACGAAACCAAAATCCACCATCTAAAAGTTAAGTAATTATGTGCATACCAATAAGTGCGGAGCGCTTCATAAAAATGCTTTTCCTCTTTTAGTAGTTGATCTAACGATATAGAATGTATAAATTGAATTAGAAAAAAATCAATAATCATATTCAATAATAGCACCACATTTTTTCTGTTTTATTATTATGTTACCCAAATTATCTTTTCGTTACTAAAGGGAATTCAAATTTTCCGTTTGACTGAATATAACAAAGAATATAATTAATAATAGACATGTAACCAAAAGGTGTTATAATTAAGTGTAACCAAATGGTTTCATTTTATGTTAATCTTAGGAGTGAATAATATGTCATTACAGGATATTAAGAAAACAGCAATTTTTGATGCACCAATTAGTAAAGTATGGAAGGTTGTTTCAACTTCAGATGGAATTGCTGAATGGTTCATGCCAAATGACTTCGAAGCAAAGGTTGGGCATGAATTTCACGTGCAATCACCATTTGGACCTTCGCCATGTAAAGTTTTAGAAATAGACGAACCATCGAAAGTCGTTTTTTCTTGGGACACTGATGGTTGGATTGTCTCATTTCTCTTAAAAGATTTAGGCGGGAAAACAGAATTTACGTTAATTCACAGTGGATGGAAAGATGATGACCATATCCAACAAAAAGCGAATGAAAAGGCCTCTGTTATTCGTGATAGAATGAGCGGCGGTTGGGAAAGCATTGTGCACGAAAAACTTCGAAAGGCAGTTGAAGGGTAAGTGGGCCAAGCAAAGCATGATATATTTCAAGCTATTGCTGATCCTACAAGAAGAGAAGTTCTTCGTTTACTAGCTGAAAAGGAATTACCTATTACTGAAATAACCGCTCATTTTCCAATAAGCAGAACTGCAATCACAAAACATCTCCATATCCTCAACGAAGCAGATTTAGTAACCGGGAAAAAGGTGGGACGAGAAAAAATCTATCAATTTCACCCAGAACCACTTCTTGAGCTAAAGGATTGGCTTTCATTTTACGAAAAGTTTTGGGATAACAAACTATCAATGTTAAAACATCTCGTGGAAAATGAGAAAGAAGACTTAAACACAAAAGACTGACTTTTATAAAGTTGGTCTTTTTTCTTATTCATTTTGTAATTATGACGAAATCGTATACAATAATAGATAATACAAAATTTTTATAAATTTCTAAAAATAATATCAAACTATATATATACATGAGGTACATATGAAAGAGAAAATTGTGCAATTAACTCAAATGATTGAAATGAATAATCATGGACATATTTTATACATCTATGACTCAATTGATAATTATATCGAAAATGCTTCTTACTATATTTTTACAGGAATAGAACAAGGTCAACATGTATTATGCATTGAAAATCGAGAAATATATCAAAGGCTATTACTTAATTTGCAGGAAATCTTATCTTATGAACAATTAACACACATTCATTACTTGGATAATTCTGAATTCTACCGATTATACGGAGACTTTCAATGTGACCTTATTGTCGAACATTTCTCTAATGTAATTGATCAATTTAAGAATAAAAATTTAACTGTACGAACTTGGGCTAATGTTGAATTTAAAGCACAAGAAAACATTCTTTCAGAGCTCAAAGAATTTGAAAAGAGAGCTGATTATAGTGTACGATGTGCAAACCTAATTTCAGTTTGTGCTTATGACGGTAATAAAATATCCGCATCTCTTCAAAATCATATGCTTAGAAATCATGAGTACTTTATGACGGATGAGGAATTAGGTAAGTCAAGTTTATACAATTATAAGTCTGTTGCTTTTCCATCTTTATCTGGCCAAAAAGAACAATCAAAACTAAAAGGAGAGCTAAATGCTACCAAACATCAATTAAGGTCATTTATTAAAGAAAATTTAGATCCGATCATTATCTATAATCAATCTGATCAGGTTATTTCAGTAAATGGTGCTTTTGAGTCGATATTTGGTTACTCTTCGAATGAAATAGTTGGATTAAATGTTACTGAACTGCCAATTATTCCTGATGAAAGAATCTTTGAAGCGAATTTAAGCAAAAGCTACGCAATTTTGGGAGAAAAGTTGAAAAGTTATGAAACAATTCGAAAAACAAAGGACGGAAAAAATCTTCATATTTTATTGTCAAGCTTCCCTTTATTAGATGAAGCTTCCTCCCCAAATGGTTGGGCTGTTATATATAAGGATGTTACAGAAAAAAAAGCAGCGCAAGAACTCTTAATCAAATCTGAAAAATTGTCAATTGCCGGGGAGCTTGCTGCTGGGATTGCTCATGAAATACGTAATCCTATTACTTCAATCAAGGGTTTCCTTCAGTTATTGCAAGCAAGTGGATTTGAAAAACAAATTTACTATGACATTATGAAGTCTGAAATTGAAAGGATTGAGCTCATTCTTAGTGAACTCCTAATGCTCGCTAAACCACAGGCTGTTCGTTTTGCACCAAAGGATCTCAAGCTACTTATTTATGATATGGTCACCTTGTTAAATCCTCAAGCGATCATGAATAATGTTCAAATCATAACCGAGTTTGAACATCATGATGTGAGCATTAGGTGCGAAGAAAACCAACTAAAGCAGGTTTTTATTAATTTTATAAAAAACGCGATCGAAGCGATGCCGAATGGTGGCATTTTAATGATCAAGCTTATTTCTGGTGAAAAAGAAGTGCTGATCCGTTTCATAGATGAAGGATGCGGGATTCCAAAGCATTTACTATCGAAATTAGGACAACCCTTTTACACAACAAAAGAAAAAGGGACTGGCCTAGGGTTTATGGTTAGTAAAAGAATTATCGAAAACCATCAAGGTACAGTCAAGATTACGAGTGAAGTTAATAAAGGAACAGTCATCGATGTGACTCTGCCTTTATAAAATAATAAGGCTATATTAGACAAAAATAGGAAAGATAAAATTAACATATTTCTCCTTTTCCTGTAAACTAAACATATATATTAAATGTATGTTTTATATAGAATGCGAAAGGAGCTTTTTAATGGATTTTAAAGAAGTTGTCCAGAAGCGAAGGGAAATTACGAAGTTTACAAACGAAGCCATTCCTACTGAAAAATTAGAGGAAATGATTCACCAAGCATGTTTGTCACCAACCGGAAATAATTTACCATCTAGAGAATTTATCATCATAAAAAATCGCCAAAATTTAGACCATTTATCTGAAACCACCCCGTATATGAAATGGTTAAAAGAGTCGCAGGGAGCAATTGTGGTAACAGGGCGCCCAAGCATAAGCAAGTATTGGCTTCAGGATGCCTCCATCGCTTGTAGTTACATATGGCTGGCAGCAGTAAATCAAGGATTAGGATGTGCTTTTGGAGCCGTTTTTAATATAAAAGATGAAGAGGAGTCATTCCAAAGAGAAGAATACGTAAGAAAAGCACTTTCAATCCCTGTTGATCGAAAAATTATTGCTATTTTAGGTTTAGGCTATATGGATGAACAACCATCCAAAAAGAAAATAATCCCGAAAGAGGACCTGGTCCACTATGAGGTATTCCATCAAAAATAGGAGGAGTTCCTGTGGTTGAAAAAGTCGGAGAATGCGTATCATGCGAAAAAATCATTTATTGTGTGGATGGATTTTTGGATGGTATAGTAATAGATTCCGAGGTTTATTGTTTTGCATGTGCAAAACAGAATGATATAACAAAGGCAACATCAAACTAAACTCAAGAATAGGTTGGTGTTCGAAAATGCAATGTAAAATATGGAGAATGAACGATGGACTTTATTATTCGAAAAGCAACCCTAAATGATCTTGATGCTTTAACTGAATTGCGGATAGAGCTTTTAACAGAAATAGGCGATGTAAATGAGGGAAATAAGTCAGAAGTATGGAATGCAAACAAAAATTACTTTAAAGAAAAATTGTCTAACGGCGGTTTTTCGGCTTGGGTGGGAGAAGTTAAGGAAACGATTGTTGCGATAAGCGGTTTGGTGTTTTTTATAAGGCCTCCTCACGGCGAAAACATAAGTGGATTAGAAGCATATATCATGAATATGTACACAAAACCAGGATATAGAGGATATGGAATAGCTCGTTCAATATTAGAAGACTGTATTTCTGAATGTAAGAGCTTAGGAGTAGGAAGAATTTGGTTACATTCTTCAAAAGAAGGTTATTTCCTTTATAAGAAGTTGGGTTTTACTGATAAGGATTCAGAAATGGAGTTAATATTTTAAATCCCTGGAATGAAATGAATTTGTTATTAACTCCCGCTACTCCTTATTTATTTTAAGAGGGAACTTTTTCTGAATAAAAGTTCCTCGCAGACACCTATACTCTCTTTCTCTTAAGTGGTATACCAGTTATTAGGATCAAGCTGTAAGCCCATAGTAACCAAGCAGCAAAATAAGGGAGAGAATCATTATGCAGGTTAGGAAAAACGTTGCTAAAGAAGATCATACTAAATATATCCAAAAACATGCCGGGAACAGCTATTTGAATGGCTGTTAGCGTGAGCTTATGTCCTGGTATTTTCATAAAATAATAATATGGATAGGTAGCTGCTGTAATAAGGGGGATCCCCATTAAAAAGGTGACGAACAATAGGGGTTTATGTTCCGGTATCAAAAACAGATGACCCCAAAAACGAAAAAGTAAAGTGGCTACTAACCATAATAAAAAACCCCATGCAACATTTTTCAATGAAATTCTCCTTTTTCTATTGGTATTTATTGGCAATCTATTCTTCCTCAACATTAACGAAATTTTACAAAAAGTTCAATATGCAAATTAACAAAATAAATATACAAAAGGAACATTAATGCATGCTGACTCTAGCTATTTGAATCATATTGTTAATATAATCCCAAAAAATTAAATCCACTTAGAGAAGGAAGAATGTAAATGTATGAATGGCTAAATCTCCATTTTAGTCTAGCAACCCTTTTGTGGTTATTTCCAATAACGTTTTTATTGCATGATTTTGAAGAAATTCTTTTTGTAGAATTATGGTTTAAAAAGAACTATTCAAAGGCTTCTCAAAAAGTACCTGGATTTTTTAAAAAGACATTTCATCAAATGTCAACGGTCACTGCAGCGCAATTTACTTTACCGGTTGCCCTGCAATTCATTATGTACACTATTTCTACTTACTTAGCTGTTGAGCATCATTTATACCCGATGTTTCTTGGTTTTAATTTATTTTTACTTCTCCATGTGGTTATGCATATTGGCCAATCGTTGTTTTTAGGAGTATACGCTCTTGGAATAGGGACAGCTGTGACTGTTACATTACCATACTCGCTTTACTTATTTTATAGGCTAGTAGATGAGAACATAATCGAGATATCAACCATAATGACATCCTTACCTTATGGGCTTATAACCATTGTTATTGTCTATTTAGGGCATAACATTGCACATAGATTACTACGATAGAAAATAAACCAATGATGAGATATTACAGTAAAGCACAATCAGGCAGAATGGATCTTATTTAAACGATAGGAGTGAGATCATGGAATTTAGGATAGATGAAGCAATAGAAATTTTGGAGCGTACACCGAAAACATTGTCTACTTTTTTAACAGGTTTATCTTATGTTTGGCTGCAATGTAATGAAGGAGACGGAACATGGAATACTAAGGAAGTGATTGAGCACTTAATCGAAGCTGAAAAACATAATTGGATTCCCAGGTTAGAATTTATTCTTCAAGAAGGTGATAGTCAGCCGTTTCCGGCATTTGATCGCTTTTCACATTTACACAACGTGACCCAAACCTCATTTGATAATCTTTTAAAAGAATTTATTCGTATTAGATCTGAAAATATAAAAAAGCTAAAAAGCATTGTAACTTCTGATTTCCAACTTGACCAAATTGGTTTTCATCCTGCATTTGGAACAGTAAAGGTTAAAGAATTAATTTCAACCTGGGCTGTTCATGACTTAACCCATCTGTCACAAATTGTTCGAGTAATGGCAAAAAGATATCGCGAAGATGTTGGGCCATGGCAGGAATACTTAGGGATTTTGAAGTAGGAATAAACCTCCTTAATTAATTGATAATGCATGCTAAAGAGGTCAGTCAGGAGGTTTGCAATATCATAATCAATGATCAAATTATTTAATTTCAATTTTTAAAGCATTGGTTTGTGGTGGATAAGACTCTCTTATATAAGAGAACCAAATCTTAAGGTTCTGACCTTTTGTTATATTTTCTTCCGTTTTAGCTTCTTGGGTAGAAACATGTATTTCTCCTGAACCCCAATTAGAACCCTCATCAATTGAAAGGATGAGGTTATTTTTTTTAATTTCTATTACGCGCCCTTCAATAATCTTATCTTCTGATAGTGCATCAAATTCATGATCGCTTAAAGTGTTTATTGTGCAGCCTGTTAAACATCCAAGAAGAAATAAAAGCATGAATAATCTTTTCACCATCTTCTCCTCCTTTTCTAAATAGTCGTGTGATAAAGGAAAAGCGTTTCATAACTTTTTCTTGTCTTTATATTTGGTATAATATGAAAGGATAAAAAGAGGAGATAAGAAAACATGCGAAAAAAATTATTGGTCATTGGCCTTTCAGTTGTGGTAATTGTATTACTGTTAATAGGTACATATAAATTAATGAATTCAAGAACATTTCAACTATTTGGCGGGTTAACAAATCAAATTGAAACAGAGGAAAAGGTTGTCGCCATAACATTTGACGATGGGCCAACAAAAAATGTTGAAATAATTCTGCCTTTACTCGAGAAATATAATGCCAAAGCGACTTTTTTTTTGATTGGAAATGACCTTGAACAAAATATGGATCTAGGACAAAAAATTGTCGGAGCTGGACATCAAGTTGGAAACCATACATATTCCCATCAACGGATGATCTTTAAAAAACCATCATTTATCCAACGAGAAATTGAAAAAACGAATCAACTCATTGAAGAATCAGGGTTTTCAGGAGATATTGATTTTCGTCCACCCAATGGTAAAAAGCTATTCCTTTTACCATACTTCTTAAATAAGCAAGGCATTGAGACCATTACATGGAATCTTGAGCCGGACACTTTTTATTCATCGGTCATTGAAAAGGTAAGCTATGTAACTGAACATGTTAAACCGGGATCTATTATCCTCTTACACCCGATGTATGATGAAACAGAATTAGAGACATTGGAACAGATATTAAAGTCCTTGTCAGAAGAAGGATATAAATTTCTAACGGTAAATGAATTGCAACAGCTTCGATGACAATATCTTTAAAGAGGGGGATGTGTCTGTCCCTTTCTTTATCGTATATTGAGCTACGTGACAAAACCACCATTATTTTTGATTTGTTCTTCTACGATGACCTCTTTTCCTCCGATTGCTTCAATAGCCGCGCCAATAGATTGAAGAATATCTCCATTAACGCTCAACTCCTGCGCAGATAATAACGACTGGAGATCCTTTGCTCTGACTTGTTTAGATACGCCAATTGCTTCAGATAATTGTCCAATGGTTTGAATCCACATCCCAAGAACGACTTTGTTTTCTCCTTCAGATTCTTCACTTATCGCTAAGAGCTTTGTTAAAATAATTGCTTCTGCAATGATGCCAACAGCTTGTATCCAAGTGGCAATTTCAGCTTGTTTTTTTAGTTGATCTCTTAATTCTTCCAGTTGTTTTTCATTTTCTTTATCTATTTTCTTCATCATTTTTCACCTCGACTATGTTATTAACCTATTCACCTCATAAACTTTTGGACTATGAAACCGCCTAGAGAATAAAAAATAATGTGGTATTTTACACGATTTTGTACAAATAACCTGATCCATTCCTGTATAAATCCTGCTAAAAATGTTGGATAAATAGGTGTGTTTTTCCAGTTAATTGTTATAAAATGAAGTGAATAAAGCTAAGTTTAGGAGAGTAAAAAAATGATAGAGTTAATTTCATTTATTTAATGTATCTTTATTCTCTCTAATTTTATTCATCATTTTCATGAATGTACTTAAGGAGAATACGAAATAAACGTTTCATCGTTATGTAAAAATAAGGAGTTGATAATACTTGACGAAAATTGGTTTTATTCGTCATGGGCGTACACCGTGGAATATTGAAGGAAAAGCCCAAGGATGGTGTGATATCCCTTTAAATAATGAAGGTATTGAGGAAGCAAATCGGCTTGCACTGCGCTTACTCTCTGAAGAATGGGATATGATCTATTCCAGTGATCTATTAAGAGCCCATCAAACCGCAAATATTATTGCAGAAAAATTAATGAAAAACGTAAACTTAGATTCAAGGCTTCGAGAGGTTGGGGGAGGATTAATTGAAGGAACGACTGAAGAGGAAAGAATTTTAACATGGGGAAAAGAGTGGAGAGAATTAGATCTAGGAATTGAATCAGATGATGCTGTATTTTCACGCGGTCTTTCTTTTATAGATGAGATTTGTGTAAAGCATCCTTATGAAAATGTACTCATTGTTAGTCATGGTTCTTTTTTAAAAAAGATAATAAAAAGGATTCTACCCAATGAATCATTTGAAAAACCTCTTTTGAATACATCTATTACGATGTTACAAAGAGACGAAAGCGGATGGCATTGTCCTTTGTTTAATTGTACAAAGCATATGGTTTGATAAATGATTGGGATTCGCCAACAAATCATAATTGGGGGATGAACAAATTGAAAAATAAAATTGCAATCATAACGGGAGTAAGTCGGCTAAAAGGGATTGGAGCTGCTATATCAAGGGAGCTTGCAAAAGAAGGTTATCATATCTTCTTTACGTATTGGACGAATTATGATAAGGAAATGCCATGGGGAGTAGAAGGAAATGAACCATTAATTCTACTAAATGAACTACGTGAATACGGTGTTGACGTAGTGTGTATGGAATTAGACCTTAGAAAAGAGGATGCTTCAACAACTTTAATGAATAAAGTTTGTGAAGAGCTTGGTAATCCTGATATTTTGATAAACAATGCAGCATATAGTACTAATAATAGCTTTTCAACTATTACTGCAGAAGACTTGAATCAGCATTATTTAATCAATATTCGCGCGACAACTCTTCTTAGCAGTCATTTTGCAAAAGTATTTAATAAAAAAAGTGGTGGAAGAATTGTTAATCTGACTTCAGGTCAATTTCAAGGGCCTATGCCTGGAGAATTAGCCTATGCAACGTCTAAAGGCGCTGTTGATGCATTAACCATTACATTAGCTGCCGAGCTAGCACCCTTAGGTATCACTGTGAATGCAATCAATCCAGGTCCTACTGATACAGGTTGGATGACAAATGACATAAAAAAGGTCTTACTACCAAGGTTTCCATTTGGACGAATCGGTGAACCAAGAGATGTTGCAAGAACAATTAAATTTTTAGTTAGTGAGGATGCGGAGTGGATTACAGGGCAAATTATTCATTCTGAGGGCGGATTTCAAAGATCATAAAGAAGATGAAAAAATGATTCCATCTTAACTAGGAGATAAGGATGAATATCAAAAAATTAGAGTTGAACGAGCAAGTGCCAATTCAATTATTACTTGAGGCAGATCCTTCTGAACAATTAATTATGGATTATGTTCATAGAGGTCAATGCTTTGTAGCAGAAATAGATCAACAAGTAATTGGAGCATATGTGTTACTTGAGAAAACCTTAGATACAATTGAATTAAAAAATATAGTGATAAAGGACGAATTTCAAGGTCAAGGCTTAGGAAAAAAACTCCTTGTTCATTCGATTGAACAGGCTAGAAAAAAAGGATATCAAGCACTTGAGGTTGGTACAGGTAATTCAAGTATTGGTCAATTAGCGTTTTACCAAAAATGCGGTTTTCGAATGATTGGTGTTGATCTGAACTTTTTCATACGCCATTATTCCGAAGTTATTATAGAAAATGGAATTCAATGTAGAGATATGATTTTATTACGCAAGGAATTATAATGAAATTCACAAAAAAATAATCTTGACTAACCATATAGATAAAGATGAGAGTTTACCCTAATCCTAGTTTCGTACTGCTGATTAGTCATGATTATTATGTTGAAATATTCTTCGGTAAACGAATCTTGAAGTACAGACCATAAAGATATGCCAAACTATTGTCCACTTATATTGACGTCTATTGAAAAAGAGAATCCGACAATTTTTTAGAATCGCATCAAACAAATGATAAATGCAAAGGTGAAAGATTCGACTATACACTCCATTTCTCTTACCTAGAAATGTGGATATGATTGACATAATGATACTATATAGTGGTGCAATCATAAAATGTACCCGAACTGAATCGAATTTCCTGATTTTAAATCGTATCACTTGTTTATAAGCTAAAATATACATAAAAATTGTGTCAATTACCATTATTGTTAAATAATGGGCTAATTTTTTTACGATCATTTTTTGCTGGTTAAGTCCTTTAAAGAAGAAATCACTCATTACATAATAGGTTGGTAATAAGAAAAAAGTGTAAACTGGTTTCCACCATTTGATTTCATATATCTTTAGCCATATAAAAAGCCGTTCTATACAATAAAAATAGATTGAAAAGCCAATTTTCCATTTCCAATCCTTTTTAAAAATTGTGATAAATGTTGATGACACTGGAATATAAATTGCCTGTGAGAGAATGGCTCCTAAAATATTGTCAAAATACCGCTTTTTCAATAATTTGGGTTTATATGTGTAAGCCTGAAATAAATTTAACACAACATATTCAAATAAAAACGCCATTCCTATATTGGCAAAGAGTAAAGTCCACGTGTTCTTTAATTTACGTTTTTTTAGTAAGCAAACAAAAAATAATTGAAAAACCACTAGGATTAAAAACGGTATAGAATTTTTATTTAAACGGACCTTTACGTCCATATATTCACCAACTCTTAAAAATGATTATTAGTTATCATGTGTTAATTTCAGAAAAATATGACTGTACGAAGGATAAAGGTTAGATTGTTTCTTCAAAATGGAGGTCAAAAATAAGTGGATATTCGATTTTTAACTGGAATAGATTCAACCCACTATAAATCGTTGAGACTAGAAGCTCTGCAAAATAATCCAGAAGCTTTTAGTTCAAGCTATGAAGAAGAAATAAATATTCCATTACACCAAACGCAAAACCGCTTAAATGCTGAGCATTCTTATACGATAGGTGCATTTATTGACAAAAAACTTGTTGGAACAGCTACATTAGTTGTTGAAACAAAAAAGAAAATTCAACATCGCGCAACCATTGTGTCTGTTTATGTTCATCCGAAGCACCGAAATGTAGGATTAGGGAAACGGTTATTGTCTGAACTTATAAAGAAAGCTAAATCATTACCAAGAATTGAACAAATTTATTTAACAGTAACAGCAAGCAACCTTCCTGCAAAAAAACTTTACCATTCAATCGGTTTTGAAATGTATGGCATCGAAAAAAGAGCGTTAAAAATAGAAGAAACGTATTATGATGATGAGTTAATGGTCTTATTTATAAAATAATGAGCTGTTAACAGATCGAAATTTCGGGAATATTTTTCCCGTTTTGGGTATATACCCAAGAGTTACCCTCCCAGGCAGCATAAGTTTATATTAAAAAAGGGAGGAGTGCTTACTATGCAAACTGAATATCAAATACCAGCAATGAATCAGTATCAAAATAACGTAATTGACCCTAATGACACACGAATCTTTGGAAGACCTTTTGGGAGATTTGGTTTTGGTCGACCATTTGGATTTGGTTTCGGAAGACCTTTTGGATTTTACCGTCCGTTTTGGGGAGGCCCATTTCTAGGAGGAGTATTAGGTGGTCTGTTAGCTAGCTCTTTAGTTTACCCATATGGATTCGGTTATCCATATCCTTATTATCCTTACTACCCCTACTATCCTTACTATTGATTAGTGCATGAAGATTGGCCTCAATCAACAAGTATTGAGGTCAATTTTTTTCTTATTTATCATTAGGAATGCTTTGATTATGTGGTATTCTGACAGTAATAGGAATTTCATTTAACTTAAGCTTACAAGGTAGTTGACGAAAAAGTGTTGATGGGATTAAGTAAGGTACTTTATTAAAGATGGGGAGAGCACATGCAAGCGGTAAAGGGTATTACGAAAAAACCATGGTTTCTTGGTATGCTGGTTTGTCTATTTTTGATCATAACGCTGTGGTATATTCCGATAGAGAAACGAAAATATGGTGTTGATCAAAACTTTCTTGCAACAGATTACACAGGTTTACTTCCTGAAAAAATCGCTAGAGTTAAAAAAGCAGAGAATCGAAATGAATTACAAAGAATTGTAAAGGAAGCAAATACAAATGGGGATAAGCTTTCAATTGCAGGCTTACAGCATTCACAAGGTGGTCATACATACTATAAAAATGGTGTAATGGTCGATATGAAGGCAATGAATAAGATCATTAACATTGACAAACGTGAGAAAACAGTAAAGATTGAAGCTGGTGCGACATGGGAAGATGTTCAAGAAGCTGTAAATCCCTATGGATTAGCGCTAAAAGTAACGCAGTCACAGTCTATTTTTACGATCGGAGGCTCGCTATCTGTTAATGCACATGGACGTGATATTCGTTTCGGTCAAATGGCTGACACTGTAAAGGAAATGACCCTGCTTACGCCAACAGGAGATATCAAAACCGTTTCCCGAGATAATAAGGAGCAATGGATGAAATATGTATTCGGTGGCTATGGATTATTTGGAATTATCCTTGATATGACACTAGAATTAACTGACAATAACGTATATACAATCCATACTAAAGAAATTGAGCCAGATCAATATGAACCATATCTTACATCACTACTAAATGATAAAGATATAGCTATGCATTATGCGAGAATTAGTGTAGCCCCAAGTTCGTTTTTAGATGAAATGTATGTCATTGACTATAAGAATACTGGGAAAATAGACAAAACGACAAATTTAAAAGAAGAAACTGGGATAAAGATTAGTAAATTAGCTTTGGATGTGGGACGGAAAGGTGGTTGGCTAGAAGATCTTTTTTGGGAAACTCAAAAACAATATATCCAATCACTTAATCATGATACCATTACACGGAATAATGCAATGAGATCTGAATCGACCTTTATGGAGTTTACACAACCAGGGAGGGTTGAAGTTCTACAGGAATTTTTTGTACCAGTAAATAAATATGAAGAATATATATCAGACCTAAAGAAATTGCTTTCAGGAAATGAACAGGATAAAGACTTTAAAATCCATAATATTACGGTTCGTTATATAGCAAAAGATGATGTTACGAGCTTACACTATGCTAAAAAGGATATGCTGGGTCTTGTTGTATTAATTCAGCATGGTGTAGACGAAGAAGAACTAGAAGAGGCGAAGGACATTATCCAAAAATGGACGAATCTAACGATAAAACATGGTGGTACATATTATCTTCCTTATTATCCTTATCAGACAAGGGAACAGTTTCAGGCAGCTTACCCTAACTGGGAAAACTTCCAAGAAGAAAAAAGACGGAGAGATCCAAATGGTGTTTTTCAAAATTTATTCTATGAGCATTATTTAAAATGAGAAAGGAACGAATGAAAAAGGGAATAGTTGAGAACTTTCCACTTGTTGTTACTGTTGGTCAGGTTGTCATTTTCCCTTATTATATTATTTGGTTAAAAGAAATTTCTTACACTTATACGCTATTTGCTTGGTTTTTTGCCGGTTTTTCTTTTTCGGCAGCTTGGGGTTATAGAGTCTATCAATCTAAAAAGAAAGAACTCTTAAGTATTTCTTCCGTTTATTTGGTAATGGGGATGATTTATCTATCCATTTACTTTATGAATGGACAAATAGAAATCATTCCTTATTTTGCCCTTATTATTCAAATTCTATTAGGCTTTTTACAAGGTTATTTTCGTGCATGGCATATAAAACAAGCTTCCTATTCATTACATGCTGTTCATCATTATTTATTAGTAGGAGTAAGTATGATAGGATTATCATTTATTAAAATCTTGTCACCTGTTGCGTTTCTCACATGTTTTGGGGCTTATCTCTTTTTCTGTGGGATAATTGGGATGATCCACAGCGGGGTTAAAGTTTTTTATCAAGATAGGGCGTAGTATTTGATCCATATAAAATATACAATACTGGATCTGGAGGAAAAATCATGATAACAGAAACACCAAATTGTCCAAAGTGTCAGTCTGAATATACTTATGAGGACGGTATGCTTTATGTGTGTCCAGAATGTGCTCATGAATGGGCGATACAAACTGAACCGGAAATAGAAGAAAATCAATATGCAGTGAAGGATGCAAATGGAAATATTCTTCATGATGGTGATTCAATTACTGTGATCAAAGACCTAAAAGTAAAGGGAACATCACTTGTTGTAAAAATAGGAACAAAAGTAAAAAATATACGATTAGTAGAAGGAGACCATAACATCGATTGTAAAATTGAAGGATTTGGTGAAATGAAATTAAAATCGGAATTTGTGAAAAAACTATAAAATACAATAAGGTTGACTTCTATTAAACAGAAGTCAACCTTAATTAAATGTCCAATAATGATTCAAACAAAAATTCACAAAAGGTATTACCAAAATTGTCACCAATTCACCAATGAGATAATGAAAATTAAGTAAGCTTACCACAGTAAACATTATACCAACATTCATACTAAATCCAATTATCGCAACAATTGTAAAACGTAGAAGTTTTTGATGAGAATAATTACCGCCAAATGTAAATCTTTTATTCAAATAAAATGAACAAATTGTCATGATCACAAACGCGATCATTGCACTATATACAGGATTTTCACCCGATAACTCCACTAAAAGAAACATACAAAGAAAATAAATCCCCGTACAGAATATTCCAACAAAACTATATTTAACAAATTTTATTACAGGCCATTTCTCTACTAGCATTTTTGTTCCTTTCTAAACTAAACAAGTGTTTTTATTATAGCATATGGCTGTTGTGAATTATTTCATTAATCAAATTTTTCTATCATTCAATCCTGGATAGATATGGTGCAATTTAGTTGGTGCAAAACATGATGGATGGCCCTTCATTATGAATTAGTGTTACTTATAAAAGTCGATATGAAACTTTTTGATTGTCAAAAACGTAAGCAAGTTAACAATATTTATAGGGGGAGGGGATATACTATGGAGTTAATGTGGATTGCATTTGGATTAGTGGGAGCCGCATATTTTATCGGAGAAGGACTGAAGAATTTCCGTCATCCAAATGAGAACAGTTTAACTAGTATTTTTAAGGAAAATGATGATCATGAATTAATTAATGAAAAAGATTTGCACCATTTCATTGGTACATCGAAGGATGATGCAAAAGCTTTGTTAAAGGAATATCCAAACGTCCCACACTTAAAACTTAACGGCTCCATTTATTTTCCAAAAAAGCAATTACGTGAGTGGTTATTAAAAATTGGTGAATAAGTAGAAAACTAGCATTGATTTACATACTATTTTTAGGAGAAAAAAGATGAAAAAACAAAGAACGTGGATTTCCTTAACTGTTTTACTTATCGTTATCTATATCCTACATTCCACACCACATTTGTCTGTTCGAACATACGTCTTTTTTACTGGGTATCCGATTCAGGCATTTACTTCAGGTATTGTAGATGATACATACCACAATGAAGTTGATAAAGAAGAATTTGAAAAAATAAATGCAAGAGCGTATACCTTAACAAACCCGCCTATTGAGAAAGCTACACAAGGTGTGCTTAGTAATTATTTAGTGAGAAAATATGGGATTTTTTATATCACTGATTTCTTAGGGGATTTATAACAAGGTATTATAAGCCCATGATATCTAATTGGAAAAATCAAGTCCAAATGGCGAAATTCTCTCTGATAGAAAAAATGCCCTAACAAAAATAGAGGGCATTTTCGCTAAAACATACTTAGATGATAATCTTTTGATAATAATTCTAATAACCGTATCCCAGCTATGCTGTTCCCTTTTTCGTCTAATGATGGACCAAATATCCCAATTCCAAACTTCCCTGGAACAGCCCCCATAATTCCTCCGGAGACACCGCTTTTTGCTGGAATGCCAATTTTAATTGCAAATTCTCCTGATGCATTGTACATACCGCATGTGACCATAAATGTTTTACAAATGCGGGCTATATCCGAAGGGATGATTTGGTTACCATTCTGCGGATCAGCCCCATCCATTGCAAAAACAGCACCAATTCTAGCTAAATCCGAGCAATTCATTTCAATTGAGCATTGCTTAGAATACAAGTCTATTAATTGTTCAACATCTTCATTTATAATGTTGTGCTGTTTTAAGAAGTAAATCAAAGACCGATTTAGATCAGCTGTTTCATATTCTGATTGAGCAACTTCTTTATTGTAGGTAACGGATTGGTCATTCGTCAGCTCTTGAACAAATGATAATAACCGGTGCAGCCTTTCCTCAACAGAATTTCCAGCAATCAGATGTGTCACAACAAGTGCTCCAGCATTAATCATTGGATTTAATGGTTTTGCAGGTGCCATAGTTTCCAGTTTGGCAATTGAATTAAAGGGATCACCAGTCGGTTCCATTCCCACTCGTTCGAACACTACTTCCTTCCCTTGATCCATTAACACAAGAGCAAGGCTAATCACCTTTGAAATACTTTGAAGAGTAAACTTCTTTTTTATATCTCCTGCTGACACACAATCCCCACTTGGATAGTGAATCGCAATAGAAAGATCATCGGGGTTTTCTTTACCAAGTGCTGGAATATAATCTGCCACTTTCCCTTTTTGCGTCCATTCTTTTGATTTTTCCACATAACGCTGTAATTCATCACTTGATCGACATAACACTAGTCATCACCTTCAATCTAAAAATGTCTTTCGTTGCCAAAGCAGGGTTTTGACAAACAAAAGACATATTAAAATTAACTTGATTTACGATTTTGGTAAAATTGATCAGAAGAACGGATTTGCAATGGATCAAAAAAGTTTGCAATCTCTCTTTCAGCACTTTCCATTGAATCAGAGCCGTGAATGACATTTTCCTCTTTTTTAAAGGCAAAATCTCCGCGGATTGTTCCAGGCTGTGCTTCAGTTGGACTTGTTTTCCCAATCATAATACGAGAAACCTCGATAATATTTTCACCTTCCCATACCATCGCAAACACTGGAGCAGATGTAATAAAATCAACCAACTCTCCAAAAAACGGCTTTTCTCTGTGTTCCTCATAATGATATTCTGCCTTTGATCGATCAATAGTCATTAACTCTGCATGCAATAAAGTAAATCCTTTTTGTTCAAACCGTTTGACAATCTCGCCAATTAATCCACGTTTAACACCATCTGGCTTCACCATAATAAACGTCCGTTGTAACGCCATTTTTATCACCTCTATGACTATTTTTAAGACTCCAGTAAACAGTATGACATTTTTGAGGTTTTCTTAAACCATTACTTTGAATTATTGTGTTCATCCATAGAACGAGAATCACATGCCTTATAACATGCAATTATGGAAACCTTACATGGCGTGACCCGTGGCCGGTTTCAATTAGGAGTGTAATCAGAACCGTCGGGCTTTCCTTTGCGGTTTTATGTGAAAATCCATATGAGCTGGAGCAGGAAGGTGAATGGATAGCCGTCTCTCTATATGGAACAATAGGGGCAACTGTAAAAGGGTCAAAACATGAAACAATTGGTTTAGAAATTCATTGACTAACTAATTGTTATTTTACAGTTCTCGTTTTTAAGAGGAGCTGTTTTTTGTGGGATAATACCATATTCGAAAATCAACTATCTTTAAATACAGAAAATATGTACTAACTAATAATAATATTATGTAAACTAATAGATTTTTTTAAAAAAAACTAGATTGTGATATTCATCACATAGTATTGCACCAAAAGTCGATAAAATATAGACATAGGAAGTTCCTTCCTACAAACGAATTCCAGGGGAGAGATGATCATGAATATGGTCTATGAACAAATTCTTGTTGCGATTGATGGCTCAACGGAAGCGGAGTGGGCATTTAAAAAAGCTCTAAGCATTGCCAAAAGAAACAAGGCACGTCTTATTTTATGCAACATTATTGATACACGAGAAGTAGTATTGACAGCTTTTGGCACACCTATCGAACCATCGGTTATTCGGCTTGCAGAAGAATTCTCACAATCTCTATTATTAAAATATAAAAAGCTAGCATTAGAAAGTGGTATACAAGATATTGAACCGATTATCGAATTTGGCTCGCCAAAAGTTAAGATTGCAAAAGAAATTGCTCCAAATCAAAAAGTGGATTTAATTGTTTGTGGTGCTACAGGCGTAAATGCTGTTGAAAGAATTTTTATAGGCAGTGTATCTGAACATATCCTTAGATACGCAAAATGTGACGTTTTAATCGTTAGAACGAAAAAAGAAGAGGACTAAGCTAATTGGAGGAATAAATATGAACCTGATTATTCACAGCAAAAATCTTGAATTAACAGAAGCGATGAAAGCATATATTGACGAAAAAATCGGCCAAATCATAGACCATTTCTTTCATGATGTAACTCACATACAATTACATGTTAATTTATCCACAATTAAATATCATCATTGCATCGAAGTAACAATTCCACTGGGAAATATGACAATACGTGCTGAAGAAACTACAAACGATATGTATAAATCAATCGATTTGGTTGAAGAAAAGCTGAAAAGACAGATTCGAAAATACAAAACAAGAGTAAATCGAAAAATACGCAAAAGTAGAGCTTGCATACAACCAGAAATAATAGACCCTCCTCAATTGGAACATGCAGAGGATGAGATTGTTCGAATTAAGCACTTTCACTTTAAACCGATGAGCACGGAAGAAGCGATTTTACAAATGAATTTGCTTGACCACCAATTCTTTGTCTATCAGGACGCAAACACAGACCAATTTAGTATTGTATACAAAAGGAAAAATGGACAATATGGACTGATTACTTCAGATAAAATGGAATCAGTAGGAGTAGGGTGAAAATTTGTGAAAAGAACATCCATTATTGGTTGTTCTTTTTTGTTTAATCTATAATGGAGTGACTCGTAGTAAATTTATTTTCAGAATCGAAAAAAATAGATATACCACTTTTCGTTCGACAAAATGTATAAACACTCCTTTTCTAGTAGCTACTTTAGAAATAGATACTGAAAATATTCCCCATATTCTAGTTTAAAACACCTGTGTTTCCAATTCGTAAACACATCCTTTTTACTATAAAAATATAATATTTGGCAAATTAAATAGAAGACTAACCATGAACATGGTTGCAGAAAATGTCTAAACAATAGGAGATCTTTTCTATTAAGTCTATCTATAAACATTTGTACAATAACATTGTAGGAAGTTTTATCCAAAGGGGAGGAAGAAAAATAATGAGTTTAAAGAAGAAAGTAGTATCTGTTTCACTAACTAGTCTATTAGCTTTTGGTGCAATGACATCTGTATCATTACCTGTAAGTGCGGTTGGTAATGGGCCAAATACAGGTAATGGTTCGATTCAAACGTCCATTCTCCATACATATGATAGCTTAGTAGAGTATTTAAAAACTCAAGATAGCAAACAAGATGCGATGGAGCTTGAAGTAATAGGACAAACGGTAAAGGGCAGAGACATCTACATGGCAAAATACATATCTAATCCAGAAAATCCAACCATTTTATTTCTCACTCAGCAGCACGGTAATGAACAGTTAACGACTGAAGGGGCACTTGAATTTATTAAACATTTAGGTACAAACAAAACAAAAGGCGTTTTAGATAACGTAAACGTTCTTATCATTCCGATGTTAAATGCAGATGGAGCTATGGGTGACGTTAACTTTTCATTGGACGATTATTTAGCTGATGGAGATCGACACTTAACCCGTTATAATGCCAACTATGTTGATTTAAATCGTGAACATGATAAAGCTACTAGTGAGATGGAGCCTGAAGCTAGAGTCCTTCATGAAAATGTTTTTGCAAAGTATGATATTGATTATATGATCGATCTGCATCACCAGGGTACAAGAAGCGAAACAGAAGGTGAGCTTGTGTCTGGGTCGATTTTGTACCCTACAAATTCTAATGTAAAACCAGAAGTATTAGAAGGATCTAAAAAACTAGGTTCAGTTGTTTATCATACACTTGAAGAAACTGGCTGGGGTCATATCGGTAAATACAATGGCGGCAGTGGTGAAAACATCGGACGTAATGGTGCAGCTGTTCGTTATGACATTTCGACATTATTATTTGAAATGCGCGGTATGTCAGACCACTATATCGAATCTTATGCTCTCGGTCAAAAAAGCAATGGTTATTTAATCAAACAAACGGTCACAACATTAGATGCTGCTGTTCGAGCGATTGCAGATGGTTCGATCAATTCAGCTGATACGAGTTTTTGGGATACTTTACCGACCCAAACAAATCGTTCCAATGAAGAATCTGATGAATAAACAGGATTAATAAGCAAGATTAATAAACACATCCTCTACATGATTAGAGGATGTGTTGTTGTTTGAGTGATTGATAGAATAACGCATCCTTGACAAGCATTGTCCTATTAATATTCTAAAACATCGTGTCGAAAAATCTAACATTTCATTTGACAAGCTTATAATAACCTATGGTAGTATAATGATGTGTTTTCTACACAAAATTTCCATAAAAAGGGGGCTTTACACGATGAAAAAACTTCGTAGTAGTTTTTTATTCATCATGGTGCTTACACTCGCGATGATTATTACTGCCTGCGGTGGCGGTAATGAAGGCGGGACAAGCGGTGCTGGTGAAGAAGGTGGCACTAGTGGAGGTGGCGGGACACAAAACCTAAGCCTATTAACTGGTGGTACTGGTGGTACATACTATCCACTTGGTGGACAAATCGGAAACATTATTTCTGATAACACAGATGCGAATATTACACCTCAAACATCTGGGGCTTCTGCAGAGAACATGGAAACTCTGAGAAATGGCGAAGCAGAACTTGCTTTCTCACAAACAGACATCGCTTCATATGCTCTGGAAGGAAAAGAAATGTTTGAGGGAGCTGCTATCGATAATATTCAAGCGATTGCATCTCTTTATCCGGAGACAGTTCAACTAGTTACAACTGCAGATAGCGGAATAAAATCAGTTGAAGATTTGAAAGGAAAAGCAGTATCAGTTGGTGCACCTGGATCTGGTGTTTATATCAACGCGATGCAAATTCTTGAAATCCACGGTTTAACAACTGATGATATTAAAGCGCAAAACTTATCATTTGATGAATCTACTGATGGAATCCAAGCAGGTAATATTGATGCAGCGTTCGTTACTGCTGGTACTCCAACTGGAGCAGTTGAAGCATTATCAGCACAAGAAGACGTTGTGATTGTTCCAATTGCAGAAGATAAAATTGCAGAATTAGTTGAGAAGTATCCATATTATTCAGAAGATACTGTACCAAGCGGAACATACAAACTTGAGTCTGAAGTAAAAACTGTTGCTGTTAAAGCAATGCTTGTAGCTTCTAAAGATCTTGATGAGAATTTAGTTTATGAGATGACAAAAGCATTGTTTGAAAACACCGATCAAATCACTCATGCAAAAGGAGAATTCATAAAAGCTGAAACTGCGCTAGAAGGTTTAGGTGATATGGAGCTTCATCCTGGCGCAGCTAAATATTTTGAAGAAAAAGGCATTTCAAAATAATTGCTTTTACAAATCGATAGATCGCATGAGCGGTCTATCGATTTCATATGTTTCATGCATGTAAGGGATGGGTATTATGAAATTAAAATTAGTATTACTAATCATACCTCTACTTTCGCTTATCGCATTTTTATTATTCTTTCCTTATAAACAAATTCTTGCCTTTACCTATGAAGATGAAGACGAAATTCTCGCTTACTTACCTTTTAAAAATGAAGACACCTTTCAAATTAAATACACCCATTCCATTCACCTCTCAGATGTGATTGAAACCTACTCCGCCTCGGAAAAGCAGATTACGCTAAAAGAGCTTTCTTACAAAGATTTTGCGGTTGGAATGCCTTCTAATGCTGAAGGTGACGAGGTATTTGAGGTAAGAAATGGTACATACTATATAACAAATATGAATCGTCATTTTCCATTTATAGATTTAAGACTCGGACAAGTGAGAGCGGATCATCGAATTATTTATAAGGACCACACATATAAATTATCTAATTTTATAAAACCAGGAACCTGGATAAGAATATCACCAAAAAAAATTTCATATTGGGAGCAATTGAAAGGAGTGAAGATCAGTGAGCAATAAAGAAGAAATAAAGACTTTAACAGAAGAAGAGCAACAGGCACTTTTAGAAAAGTATGATCCTGAGGCTGGAACGAGGAAGCTTACTGGAATTATTGGTTGGATAGTATTTTTAGGATTATTAGCATTCTCACTATTCCAATTGTATACAGCCATTTTCGGTGTGTTTACGGCGCAAATTCAAAGAACGGTTCACTTAGGGTTTGCCCTTTCATTAATCTTTTTACTATTCCCTGCTAATCGAAAGAAACGCCAAAAAGGAAAGCTGCAAATTGCATGGTATGATGGTATTTTAGCTTTACTAAGTATTGGTGTAGGAGCTTATTGGCCATTATTCTTTAATGATTTGGTTATGAGTGTTGGGAGATTATCAACTTTAGACTTTGTTGTTGGGATTATTGCGATCGTACTCGTTCTTGAGGCTACAAGAAGAGCTGTTGGTCTACCTATTACCATTATTGCCCTAATCTTTTTGATCTATGGTCTTTATGGAGAATTTATGCCTGGTTTCCTAGCACATAGAGGATTATCCTTTGAACGTCTAGTACAAACAATGTTCTTTACAACAGAGGGTATTTTAGGAACACCTCTTGCTGTATCATCAACGTTTATTTTCTTATTCCTGTTATTTGGAGCATTTTTAGTAAGAACAGGAGTAGGCCAATACTTTAATGATCTAGCAGTTTCAATTGCAGGAAGAAGAACAGGTGGTCCTGCTAAGGTTGCTATTTTCTCAAGTGCTTTACAAGGAACGATTAGCGGAAGCTCTGTTGCTAACGTTGTAACATCGGGTTCTTTTACGATTCCAATGATGAAAAAACTTGGATATAAAAAAGAGTTTGCCGGAGCAGTAGAAGCTGCTGCGTCAACTGGTGGACAGCTAATGCCTCCAATTATGGGTGCAGCTGCTTTCTTAATGGTTGAATTTATCGGCGGTGGAATCACATACTGGGAAATAGCTAAAGCTGCCGCAATTCCAGCGGTCCTTTACTTTGCCGGGATTTGGATTATGACTCACTTTGAAGCGAAGCGTATTGGCTTACGCGGTCTAACAAAAGAAGAAATGCCTGAACGGAAAGAAGTATTAAAGAAAATCTACTTATTGCTTCCAATCATTGCAGTTGTTGTTCTATTAATGTCAGGTGTCATTGTTACACATGCGGCATTATATGCAATTTTAATTGCCATTATTGTCGGTATGTTTAATAAAGATACTAGAATGGGACCAAAACAATTTGTTCTTGCTCTAGTTGACGGTGCACGTTCCGCATTAGGCGTAGCAGCTGCTACCGCTGCTGCTGGGATTATTGTAGGTATCGTTACAAAAACAGGTCTTGGATTAAAATTAGCAAATGGATTAATTGATCTTGCTGGCGGGTACTTAATCCCAACGTTAATGTTAACAATGCTTGCAGCAATTGTACTTGGTATGGGTTCACCTACAACTGCAAACTATGTTATTACTTCAACAATTGCTGCACCTGCGATTATTTTACTAGGGGTTCCTGATTTATCTGCACACTTGTTTGTTTTCTATTTTGGTATTATTGCAGATATTACTCCACCGGTTGCATTAGCTGCTTTTGCTGCAGCAGGTGTAGCGGGAGGAGAGCCGCTAAAAACAGGAGTCAACTCGGCCAAACTGGCGATCGCAGCCTTTATCATTCCATATATATTTGTTTTATCACCACAACTGCTCATGATTGATACAACATGGCTTGAGTTAGTATGGGTCTTAATAACAGCTATTTCTGGAATGCTTGCGATTGGTGCTGGAATTATCGGATTCTGGATGCGAAAGCTTCATTGGTTAGAACGTATTTTTGCCATCATTACAGGGCTTCTGCTTATATATCCAGAGGGTATTTCCGATATCGTTGGTATCATTGCTTTTGCCGCGTTATTCGCTTTACAATTCTTATGGAAACGTGGTAAGGATAACACAGTAAATATGCCAAATTAATTTTACTTTTAAAAGTCTGATTTTCTAGATTACAATCTGGGAATCAGGCTTTTTTGATAGCTCCGAATAAAAGCGCGAGGCTTTTATTAACCTAAGGCAAATAAGCAATTTAAACAATATCATTCATTGATTTCATTCTAAAATGATCCTTAGTACAATCTTTATACCTCACGCATTGAAACGATTGAACGTGAATGTACTATTCTTCGGAGTTGATAATAATACCTGACAAAACCCTTTAAGGGACCCCTATATAAGAAGTCCCTTAAAGTTATTTCCTTTATTGGTTTCGAAGCTGGTTTTCAGCCATTGCGACTAATCGCTTGGTCATTTCTCCACCAACTGAACCGTTTGCTCGAGCAGTCGTATCGGCTCCAAGTTGTACCCCAAATTCATTCGCGATTTCCTCTTTCATGGAATTAAGAGCATTTTCTGCACCTGGCACAACCAATTTATTTCTTGCCATTGTACAACACCCCTTTAGAATGGTTTAGGAACTTTAAGCACTAATATCAGATGCTCAAAATTATTTTGTCCCGTTTTTTCAAAAAAATTAGCGTTATATCTGTATGATGAGTCACTGTATAACCTTTTCATTATTGGGAACCTTATTGTATAGGTGGAAACATTAATTAATACCAGCTAAGAATTCAACTAGAACTTTTATCATCAGAGTAAGAAACATACCTAATCAAGATTCAAGAAAACCAAAATCTTTAAAAAGTTAGGAACTAGTGGGGTATTCGGAAATAGCAGCCAATTGAGTCATAAAATCTGCTGGAAAAAGGAGGATAAAAAACAATGGATATGTTTGAAAAATTTCCAGTTGCGCATTTAGATCCTGAACAGCTTCAAAAAATTTTATCACTAGAAAAAGAGCTTCGAAGTGAAACAAATGAGAACATCGTTTTAATTGCTTATGATGAGAAAGACCAAGGATAGATTGTTATTTCGATTAAAGGAAGTTTTCGTCGTTTCAACCAAAAATAGGATTGAAATTTTGCTTTCGTTCTTATATGATGTTATCTATTGAGACATACAATTTTTAGGATAAATTATAGGAATTGTAAATATTCTTAGACCTTTCTTCAGAGGTTAAGAATGTGGGATAAATACATACAAATTTTTGTATGTTTTCTTACTTTATCCGCTCAGTCAAACTGGGCGGATTTTCATTTTCGTTTTGTCTACTTTTTTGTAAACACACGTATACTAGATTAAGAGTAATATTGTTTGTAAGTTTGACTAACTCAAAAAGAGTTGAGGTGTTATATCATGTTTTCTAAGGAAGAGAAAGAAGCTTTATACAAAGTCATTGCAACAAGAAGAGATGTTCGAAGCTTTAAATCAGATCCTGTGCCATTTGAAGCAGTGGAGAAAATTTTAGGGGCCGCTCATCAAGCACCTTCTGTAGGATTTATGCAGCCTTGGAATTTCATTTTAATTGAAACTGACGAATTGAAACAGAAGTTAGCTTGGGCAGCAGATAAAGAACGTAGAGCTCTTGCGATACACTATGAAGAAGATGAGAGAGCATCAACATTTCTTCAACTAAAGATTGAGGGACTTAGGGAAGCTCCTATTACCATTTGTGTGACATGTGATCCAACCAGAGGCGGGGCTCATGTATTAGGGAGAAATTCAATACCAGAAACAGATATGATGTCTACAGCATGTGCTATTCAAAATATGTGGTTAGCATCATGTGTAGAAGGGATAGCCATGGGGTGGGTTAGTTTTTATAAAAAGGCAGATATCCGCGAAATCCTAGAAATCCCTCCACATATTGATCCAGTTGCTCTCATTTCATTAGGTTATACAGACGTTTATCCGAAAGCGCCAATTTTAGAAACGGCAAAATGGGAAAAACGAAAAACATTAAAGAATTTAATTTTCAAAAATAAATGGGGGGAATATGGAGAGTAATCCTTTCAAAAGATAGCATTTTTAACCAACTGATAAACTTGAATATATCAACTACTTTCTATTCAAGTTTATCATGATCACTTACTTAACCATCGTTATAAAGGAGTATTCAACTACATGAAAGAAAATCAATTAGTCCATAAACACGAGGAAACATTTTTTATTATTTGTGTTATTACTACATGCCTTTTCACTTTATATTTGCTTTTATCTATTGTCGGTATTTTTATTTTTTTAGCGCTTGCTCTTATTTCGCTTTTTTCACACATACTTTCGATGTCACATATCCAATTAAATGGAGTTAGACTTCGTGAATCGCAATTTCCAGACCTGTATGAAAAAGTTGTTACCCTATCTGCAAAGATGGAGCTAAAAAATATCCCCGAGGTTTATATTGTTGAATCTGGTGGATTATTAAATGCTTTTGCCACAAAAGTTCTCGCTTTATCAGGGAAAAACATGGTTGTTTTATATTCTGATTTTGTTGATATAGCTGATGAAGCTTCAGATTTTGATATCGATTATATCATTGCACACGAATTAGCCCATCTTAAACGAAATCATATTACGAAAAGTATTTTTGTCTCTCTTGCTATGTGGATACCATTTCTTGGGACAAGCTATTTACGAATGGCTGAATATACATGTGATCGAATGGCAGCTTATTATACCGAAAAGCCGCAAAATGCAATCAATGGTTTATTAATTTTAGCAGCTGGAAGACGATTATATAACAAGGTAAACCTAAATGAATATTTGGAGCAATACAATGAGAAAAAGGGGTTCTTCGCAACATTAGCAGAATTGCTGTCGACCCATCCACCTCTTCCAAAACGAATTCATGAGATTCAATCATTTATGAATGATGACCAACCAACTGTACAATTAGTAAAGAAAACAAAACAAGTTATCCTAATCATTGTTCTCATTTTCTTCCTCTTACCAGGTTTATTTATTGGGGTATCAGTTGGAGCTGCTTTTGCATTTTCTAAACTTGATTTTTTAAGTGAATTTACTGAACCATCTGAATATGATCCATTAATGCAAGCGATTATTGACAATGACCGGGAAACAGTTGAACAATTATTAAAGGATGGGGCTGATCCTAATACTCTTAATGAATATGGAGAAAGTGCGTTATTAGTTTCAGTTACGAATGAAAGACCAGAATATATTCCAATTTTAATAGATTATGGTGCAGATCCAAACCTTCAGGATGATTACGGTTGGACACCGCTAATGTCAGCCGCAGTCGTTGGTGATCTTGAATCAGGTAAATTGTTACTAGATGCCGGCGCGGATCCTAACTTAAAAGATTCTGATGATATGTCAGCACTTGACTATGCAAAGGAATATGAAGACCCTGAGTTTGTTCAATTGCTGGAATCTTATGAGTAATAGTTTGAAAAAATTACGGATTCATTTTCAATCAATACTAGCGAAATCTAGATTACGGGTGCCGCTATATGTTCTAACTCTCATAACTGGAACAGCGTTTTTTCTTGTTCCTAATACTATCTCACCAACATATTTTGTTATGTGCTTAGGTCTATTAGTAATCTTTGAAAGTATCTATCCAAAAGGATATATGACCATATTTAAAGAATTAACAAATTTTCTCCCAAAAAGTTTACAGAAACCAGTTATTTATGTAATGATTTGTTCACTCATGTTGATCGGAGCATTTTTACTATTTATTGGAATGTCTGTAGAATTACATCAATGGCGACATTTAAACCATTTATAATGGCATGAACAAAAGGGTGAACCTATATGGTTCATTCTTTTTATTTGGAGAATTGTTCAACATAATTTCACATATTTTATCATTCTATGACTTTCCATAACTATGAAAATAATCTAGTCTAGTTTATAGTGATCGAAATATGGGATCTCAACGTTTTCTTACATCAATGATCATGTCTAGCAGAAGCATGGGAGGTCTACAAAATTGAAGAATACCAATAGAATAACAACAAAAAAGCAGACAAAAACCTCTCTCTATCAAACCATATGGAGATGGCATTTTTATGCAGGGCTTATTTTTGCACCGTTTCTTCTCATTTTATCAGTAACAGGTTCTATCTATTTATTTAAACCGGAAATAGAGCAAATGCTTTATAAAGAATATTACGAGGTCACTCCACAAGGAGAAAAAATACCAGCTTCAATACAGATTGATGAGGTATTGAAGACCTATCCAGATGCAGTAGTGACAAAATATCGACCTGGAGAAGATGCAGCACGTTCTAGTGAAATCACCATTACGTTAAATCAAGAATCATATACAGTCTTTATCGATCCTTACACAGGTCAATCTCTTGGATTATTAAATAATGAAGGCCGTATCATGGATAAAATTGAAGAATTTCATGGGGAATTAATGGCAGGGACTGTCGGAGACCGAATTGTTGAGCTAGTTGCCTGTTGGGCAATCGTCCTCATCGTAACTGGACTTTATTTATGGTTCCCAAGAAAAAAGGGAGGTTTATCGGGTATTCTTGTTCCAAGATTTCACAAGGGGAAAAAAATACTTAGAAGAGATCTTCATGCCGTTCCTGCTGTCTGGATTACGGCTGGAATGTTCTTTTTAATTATGTCTGGATTGCCCTGGTCAGGGTTTTGGGGGAATCAGTTCCAATCGGTTGTCACCAATACCGGGCAAGGATATCCTCCTTCTGTTTGGATAGGAAGTGCACCGACATCAACTATCCAAACGAAGGATATTGCAGATGTTCCTTGGGCAGCAGAAACCTTGGATGTACCAAAATCAACACTTGAAGGATTTGTTCAATTATCTATTGATGATGTTTTATCAATTGCAAATCGCCAAGGTGTTCACCCAAGCTATACAGTCATTTATCCGAGCGATAAAGAAGGAGTCTTTACGCTATCAGCATTTCCGCCAAAAGCGCAAGATGAGGTAACCGTTCATATTGATCAATATTCAGGAGCAGTACTTGCTGACTATCGTTATGATCACTATGGTCCAATCGGAAAAATCGTTGCTTGGGGAATCACTTTGCATAAAGGAACACAATTTGGTTTGTTAAACCAATTGGTTAGCCTTATCATTTGCTTAGGCATTATTTTTGTCATGTGCAGCGGATTTTACTTATGGTGGAAACGAAAGCCTAAAAAAGGCTTAGGAGCACCTAAAGCAATTAGGATAAAGAAAATGAATTCATTCTTCTTTTTATTAATAGGATTAGCCATTTTGTTTCCGCTTGTCGGTTTATCGCTTATTCTTGTTTGGCTTATTGACTTGCTCATCATTCAAAGAATATCTGTCTTAAAGAAATTTTTTACTGCTTAATTTACTAGGGATGAGGTAGCTATGGTTATGAACAATATAAATTGGATCTCTATTATCAGTATACTGAGCTTATCTCTTTGCGCTTGCTCACTTAAACCGGATGTCGCTGCTTTATACAAACAAGAAGAACCTCTTCAAGCTGACATTATCATTCCTTCGTCTTTTTCGTCAGATAAACCTGAAGAGATTACCGTTTCTCTTACTCAAAAAGGAAAAAGAGTAGAAGATCCAGATTTTGTCCATATTGAGATTTGGAAACAAGACGGTTCTGTGGCATATGAAATGGAGCAAGCAGAAGAATTAGGTAATGGTTCGTATGGTCTCAAAAAAGAGTTTAATCAAGACGGCCTTTATTATGTTAAGGTCCATGCTGGCAATGATGGCTCTTTCATAATGCCCACAAAGCGGTTTATTGTAGGAGAGCTTTCTACTAATGAGTTAAAATTTTTACAGGATGGAGTAATAAATCAAAAGGAAAATCATGAGCATCATCACTAAATAATCATCCGGTCTCATCTATTAGGTGATCGGATTTTTTTATTACCGAATTATCATACACAAGTCAATCTATTTTTAAAAAGATGAAATTCATTATATGATGGTATATAACTTTGATAAATTAGGAGGATTACTATGGTTAATGAAATCATAATAAATGATACACCTATCTCTTTAACAAAATATAAAGAGAAAAAAATCAATGATCTTTTAGAAATTTCAGTTGAATTTCCTGTTACCAGTGAAGAATATCATGCCATCACAACCTTACTTTATAAAAATCATTTTCATGTGAGAGTACCGGAAAAAGACCTAGTATTTCACGGAGTGATTAAGCAATATTCCACAGCATTAATAAATTTATATAAGGAAAACCAAATATCACAATTTTCTTTACAGATCATTGAACAGGAAAAATAAGAGAGAAGGGGTAGAATGAGGCTAAGTATATTAGATCAAGCACCGATTTCATCTGATCAAACACCTCAAGAAGCATTAAAGGAATCATTACGATTAGCTCAAGCGGGAGAGGAGCTAGGGTATACACGATATTGGATTGCTGAACATCATGATTTAGCAGGACTTGCATGTTCTGCACCTGAAGTGATGCTTGCCTATATTGGTGCAAATACACATACTATACGAATAGGTTCTGGAGCTGTTTTGTTACCTTATTACAGACCTTATAAGGTAGCCGAAACCTATCATATGCTTGCAACCTTATTTCCAAATCGGATTGATATTGGGATTGGACGTGCACCAGGCGGATCAGCAGAAGCTACAAATGCTTTATCAGATCGCTTTCTTCAGCAAGTATGGGATTTACCAAAATCTGTAGATGAATTACTCCATTTTATATACAATGATTTTCCAGAAGATCATGAATATGCTAAAGTATCCGCTTCTCCAATTCCAGAAACAGCACCTGTACCTTGGCTTCTTGGAACTAGTAAAAAAAGTGCCCTATTAGCAGCAGAAAAAGGGATGAGCTATGCGTTTGGCCAATTTATGAGCGACAATGATGGCCAAGCCATTATCAGACAATATCTTGATCATTTCAACCCTAAAAAGATTGACAATAAACCAAACATTATATTGACCGTATCTGCCATCTGTGCCGAAACAACTGAAAAAGCAGAAGAAATTGCGTTAAGCTCAATATTCTGGGCCATCCAAAAGGAAAAAGGAGAAGGGAATAAAGGGATTCCTTCCATTCAAGAAGCAAAAAATTATCCGTTTTCTGAAACTGAAAAACAAACAATGGAGAAACTGAAACAAAAAATGGTCATAGGCAACCCATTACAGGTAAAACAGAAATTAGAGGATATCCAAGCTTCTTATCAAGCTGATGAAATCATGATTGTTACAATAACACACTTACCAGAAGATCGATTAACATCATATGGTTTGATCGCAGAAACACTCCTGTAAAGACATGTATAATCCACCCTGTTACGCTCATTCTATAGAGGAAGAAGAGCGGAGGAGATGACATGATGAAGGAGTATGAAATCACCCATATGATTATCGATGATGGATTATATGGAGAAGAGGCGGTCACAACTGAATTTACCCATAACAATCAAAACTATAGTATCACCTTCAATAAGTCTGATTTAGAAATCCTAAATAAATGGGTGCTTGAAAATAACACCTCACTTCCAACAAATATGTCTGACGAACTTATTGAAATGATTCGGGATGAAGTAAGAAAGAAGATAAATCAATAGCCCCAGCAAGGATGTTTTATTCTCCTTTCTGGGGTTTTTCTTATTTTAAACTTTTCATCACTTTATACTGAAAAAAGCAGATGATCGTTCAAAATCGTTTCCTCATCCTTTTGTAGACCGCTGTCTGCACATTCAAAAGCTACTTTTATTAACCATCTAGTAAAAGGAGCCACATTCATCGTTTCTATTTCTTCAAGACTATAAAAACCTGCTTCATCAGACTCTACTCCATCTGGTTTTGGCTCACCATCTACATAATCCATCGCAAACGCAATATATACATTATGTATTTGACGAGGAAGATCACGGATTGCAACAATTCGATTCACTTTAGCTTCAATTCCAGCTTCCTCTTTTACCTCTCTTATAATGGTTTCTTCTATATTCTCAAATTGTTCGATATAGCCACCCGGATTAGTCCAGTACCCTTTACCAGGATGATGAGCTCGTTTTACAAGAAGAAATTTCTTATCCTTTATCACTAACCCTCCAACTCCGATACTATAATCGCCCCAAAACACAAAATCACATCCGGAGCACGCTTTTCTTTCTACACCATCGATCTCACGAATAACCATTTTTAATCCGCATTTGATACAAAAATTTGCTGTCAATTTCATCATCCTTATTCTTAAATTCTATTATTTATATTCTCCAGTCTAATCGTCATACCCTTTTTTAACTTAAAGAAAGTGTAAAGATCACGAATCAGAAAGAGAAATGTCAGTTTTTGCGCTTGCCCAGGAAATGTTTTTGCTTATTCCCATTACCTATATCGATAAAAATCGTGGTAAACTGTACTTTGACACTAATTTCATTTACTAAAATCCACTTCAGAAGGAGGCCAGACATTGAATATAAAGCTTACTCATCAAATCATAAAAGAGATGTGTGGCATAACATCCTTTAAAAGGGGAAGTGCTTTTTATCATGCAAATAAAGTAGTCTTCGATTCATATGAAAACCATCAATATCATGCAATTGTCACTGGTACGGAGGATTTTTACGTTACCATAAAACATGATGAAAAAGGGGAAATTCAAGCGAAGTGTACCTGTCCAAAACTAGCTTCCTTTGATAAAGATTGTCAGCATATTGCAGCAGTTTTATTAGCCATCTATGAGCACCAAAGGAAAGGTACAGTACCTATTGAAACTCCATCATCAAACGAACAATTAACAGAAGGCTTGCTAGGGTTATTCAATGATCGCCAATCACGAACGAGCAGACATCAAACTCATTTTGAGGATCGTGAAGTGCTTGATGTCGTGTTCATATGTAAGCCTGTCAAAATGGAAGATGGACATCACTTAATTGGCATAGAGGTTATGATTCAACATCATAAAGTCGAAAACATCCACCTGTTTTTAGAAAAATTAAAACAAGGGCGTTCGATTCAGCCTTCACCTGCTTTTTCCTTTGATCATGACAAACATTGTTTTCAGAAAGAACATGATGTGATCATTCAGGAGCTTATTCATGTTGTTCATGATGAAAAAATTTATAACGGATATCGTGCAAATCATGATCAATTGTTATTAATACCGCCTACATCATTTGGAAGGTTATTTCCACTACTTATCCAAGCACCACAAGTAAAAGTAGAAAATGAGGAAAAGCAGTATTCAGAAATCAAGAGGTCAAAGGATTTGCTTCCCATTGATTTTCACTTGAATAAAGCACGTAATAATGGCTATGAATTATCGATTAATGGTTTAGAACAAATCATTGTTCTTCATCCATATCAATGCGTTTTATATAGAAGTACATTTACTTTTTTAGAGAATGAAGATTCGATGCGGTTATATGAAATGAAGCAATTGATCACAAATTCTTCTAAAGATTGTCTTATGATTCCACAGAATCAGATCGGTTTTTTTCTAGAAAAAGTAGTACCAGCTCTTCGTAGATTTGGAAAAGTAGCGCTTTCTACTGAAATGACAACCTTAATGAATAAAACACCGCTAGTTGCAAAATTATATTTAGACCGAATTAAAAATCGTTTACTTGCTGGAATTGAATTTCATTATGAACATATTATCTTAAATCCACTTGAAACTCGAGAGCCACCAGCTGATACTTTCATTATAAGAGATGTGGAAAAGGAAAATGAGATTTTAGAGCTAATGAAAGAGGCTATGTTTTCTATTACAGACGAAGGCTATTATTTACAAAACGAAGAACTTGAATATGAGTTTTTATATTATATTGTCCCTAAGCTTCAAAAGCTTACACAGATCTATGCGACAACAGCGGTACGCTCTCGCCTTTTCAAGGAAAATATGAAACCTCAGATTCGAATAAAAATGAAGAAGGAACGGACGAATTGGTTGGAATTCAAGTTTGAAATGGACGGTATTGCTGACAAACAAATTCGAGAAGTATTGGTAGCCCTTGAGGAAAAACGAAAATATTACCGCTTAAGAGACGGCTCATTGCTTTCACTTGAATCAAGAGAGTTTCAGGAAATTCAACGTTTTCTTCAAGCACCTTTTCTTCAGAATCAAAAGCTTTCTGATGGACTTGATTTACCGTTTGAGCAATGTGTTCAGCTCCTTGATTATGTCGATAGTAGTGATTCATTTCAGCTTGAAGCTTCTTTTCGAGATTTTCTTAACACGATTCAAGAACACGGCAGCCTTGAGTTTCCAATACCTGAGAACTTGGATTCTATTTTAAAGGATTATCAAAAGACAGGGTACCGCTGGATGAAGACACTTGCGCACTATGGTTTCGGTGGAATTTTGGCAGATGATATGGGTCTTGGAAAAACAATTCAAAGCATCGCATTTATCGAGTCAGAGCTTCCAGCTATACGTGAAATAAAGAATCCTGTCCTTATTGTTTGTCCGTCATCTCTCACATACAACTGGTTAAGTGAGCTTTTAACCTTTGCTCCATCAATCCAAGCCATTGTATTAGATGGAAGTAGAGCAGAACGTGAATCACTTCAACATGATTTAACAAACATAGATGTAGTCATTACGTCTTATCCGTTATTACGAAAAGATATTAAGTGGTATGAAAAACAAGAATTTCATTCTGTATTTTACGATGAAGCACAAGCCTTTAAAAATCCTTTAACACAAACAGCTCGTGCTGTAAAGAAAATAAGGGCAAATAATCGATTTGCACTTACTGGAACCCCGGTTGAAAATTCAATAGAAGAGCTTTGGTCCATTTTTCATGTTGTGTTTCCCCAGTTATTTTTAGGATTAAAGGAATATAGTCAGCTTAACAATAAGACGATTTCACGAAGAATACGGCCGTTTTTATTACGAAGAATGAAAGAAGACGTATTACATGAATTTCCCCAAAAATACGATGAAACAGACACAGTAGAACTGCTCCCGGAACAAAAGAAACTGTATGCAGCATATTTAGCAAAGCTAAGACATGATACGTTAAAACATTTGGACAAAGAAACCATTCGTAAAAATCGTATTCGTATATTAGCAGGCTTAACTCGTTTACGCCAAATTTGTTGTCACCCAAAATTATTTGTAGATAGCTACGAGGGAAGCTCTGCAAAATTTGAGCAACTCTTTCAAATCATTGACGAAGCGAATAATGCAGGAAGAAGGGTCCTGATTTTTTCTCAGTTCACGAAAATGCTGGAGCTAATTGGCAAAGAACTTACATTAAGAGGGCTTTCCTACTTTTACCTAGATGGTCAGACACCAGCTGAAGAACGGGTTGAGATATGTCATCGATACAATAAAGGGGAGCGGGATTACTTCCTAATTTCATTAAAAGCAGGTGGTACAGGCTTAAACTTGATGAGTGCGGATACGGTGATATTATATGATACATGGTGGAATCCTGCTGTAGAAGAGCAAGCTGCCGATCGCGCCCATCGCATTGGGCAGAAAAACTCTGTTACTGTCTTAAAACTTGTATCCAAAGGAACAATTGAAGAAAAAATAAACGAGCTGCAAGATAAAAAAAGAAATCTTGTGGAAGAAATCATTGAATCAAACGGAGATAGGTCCACAACTCTTACAGAAGAAGATATAAGAGAAATTTTAATGTTGTAAGCCTTCAATCACTTTTATTGAAGGCTTTTTTCTATGCTTCCTTTATTTGGCTTAGTCTATCTTATGAATCTTCCATTATACTAGAAGATAGACTCTATTAGAATTTGTAAGAGGAGGGAAGCGAATTACAGCACCTGTATGTTAAAACAACTAAAGAAATTCGTCCTCTCATGTTTCGTCATTTTCCTTTCGTGTCTAGTCGGAATAATTGTGACTGTGGAATATTGGAGTCACACTGAAGCTGGAAAAGTACCAGCAAAAACTGGTGTCCTTTTACATGCAGTAAATGAAAGACTTGTAACGTCTGACATGAAGGCTCCAAAAATATTTACAAGATCCGGTGAATCTCGCTTTAATCGAACTTTCATGACGGTTCCTATGCATGACGGAGCAGAAATACCCGTCAGAATCTATGAGCCAAAGGAAGAAGGCCCACATCCTATTATTCTTTATTATCATGGCGGAGCTTTTTTAGAGGGATATGGAAACATTCAAACACATGACAATATTGTACGAGCTTTAGCCTCTAAAACAAAAAGCGTCGTTATTTCAGTTGGGTATCGTTTAGCACCTACATATCCTTTTCCTACTGCAACAGAGGACAGCTTTGAGGCACTTATTTGGGCAGAAAAGAATGCTGAACTATTTCAAGGAGATCCATCTAAAATAGCTGTAGCAGGTGATAGTGCTGGTGGAAATATTGCGACAGTCGTTGCAATGATGTCTCGCGATCGAAACGGACCAAAGATAACAGCTCAAGCTTTACTATATCCTTTAACAACTTTTCAAGATGTTCCTTTTTCTTCCCGTGAAAAATATGATAGTGGCTATTATTTTATATCAAGAAGTGTGATGGAAAAGGCAAGAGAACATTACACCCCTGATGAAAAAATGTGGTCAAATCCCTATACTTCACCACTTGATGCTGATCTTTCCAACCTTCCGCCTGCTCTAATCATTACAGCTGAATTTGATCCTCTGCGTGATGAAGGAGAATCTTATGCAAAACGATTAGCTGAATACGATATTCCAGTAACAGCTTCTCGGTATAATGGTGTAATGCACGGATTTGTATCTCTTTATGAGGTCATGCATAGAGGAAAACAAGCATTAGATGAAACAGCTAGGTATTTAAACGATGCTTTTGTAACTAAACCAACCTATCAACCTTATCACTTAACAATAAATGATGATCAACCAGCATTAATAAAACTTCAAGATCGAGGAGAGGCCTATGCCATTGGCGGCTTCTTAATTGGAAAAAAGGCATTAACTGTGATGACGTCTTGGTAATAGAAAAAGGATGATCAAGTCAAAGTATACTTCGATCATCCTCTTTATTTAGATTTCAAAATCAACAACGATGATGTCTGAAAGACCGATTTCTCTTAAGAAAGAAACAGCTTCTTGATGTTTTTCATGAGGACCATATGCTTCAAGAGCTTGTTTATCTTCAAAGCGTACTGTAAGACCAACTTCGAAGCCTTGACTTCGATCTGAAAAATTTAATCCAGCTTGAATATCTAAAATTCCAGAGATTTCATTCTTCAAACCTTTTAACTTTTGAATCGCTTCTGTTTGTTGCTCTGCAGTTGTTGTTTCATTAAATTTAAAAATGACAATATGTTCAACCAATGCTACTCCTCCTATGTAAACCCTTTTTTATCTTTCCCTATCATTATGCATAATTCAGGAGAAAAGTTCAATTCACGTTATCTGATATTATTATTAAAAAACTTGGCTTAAAGCCAAGTCCTAATGGCGAAATCCTTAATTTTTCTTATACTATCATCAATAAAATCTTATACTTTCTGATAGTATGAAAAAAAAGATTGTGTAATATAAGAAGGAAGGCTATAGTTAAATGATCTCACAACTACGATTAAAGGAAGTGTCGAATTGATTAACATTGAAATACCAAAAAGTGATGTATCCATCATCAAAAGAAAACAACCACAACAAGATAACACACCTGTTATCACATCCATTCAAGGATTTATCGATCTTCATGAAATCCCAAGGGATAAGGGCGGGGTAATCTTGTTTTACAACAGACAGGACGAGCTCCTATTTGTAGGCAAAGCAAGAAAACTAAGACAACGTGTTAAAAAACATCTTGAGGACACAGTTTCACCATTAAAAAACCATCGAGATGAAGTATACCGTATTGACGCTTGTATTGTGGAAGATCCAATGGAAAGAGAAATATATGAAACGTATATCATCAATACTCTTCAGGCAAAATATAATGTGGACAAGGTATTTTATAAATAAACCAAAAAAAGTGCTAAGCGTAAATAAACGCCTAGCACTTTTTCGTTTTCAGCAATTGAATCTACGTTTCTAATGCTGAAAGTTGTTTAACTTTTTCTTTCTTACCTTTATCACTGGTTAAATAAACTCCAATAAAAACGAACAACCCGCCTATAATTTGGACAAAAGTTATGGGATTTCCAAGGAGCAGGCTGAAAATAGCTGTAAACACAGTTATTAAATTTAAATAAATCCCAGCTTTACTCGCATCTATTTGACGAAGTGACATATTCCAAAATATGAATGAACCAACGGAAGGAAAAATTCCCATATAGATAATACCCATGACCGCATGTCGACTTAATTGAAAATTAAAGTCTGAACTTGAGACCACTACCATTGGAAGCATAATAAGTAACGCAAAAATGACAGATATTGAAGTTGCTGAAATCGGCGGTATCTCTTTTGTTTTCCTCCCAATGATTGAATAAATCGTCCAAACTAAGATGGCGATTAACATAAGGAGGTCGCCTTGATTATACGTGTTTTGAATAATGAGATGTAATTGACCCTTTGTTAAAACAAGAAGGACACCCATAAGAGAAACAAATAAACCAATCCCATTTTTCATTGAAATTTTCTCTTTTAGAAATAAAACGGAAAATAATACAATTACAGCAGGGTTAATTGAATTCACTAACGCGGCATTCAGTGAAGTTGTATATTGTAAAGCTTCATACAACAGAAAATTATAACTAATGACTCCAAGCAGGGCTAAAACAAAAAGGGTCTTCCATTCCTTCCAAACATTCCTCCAATTTGGCCGCTCAATCCAATGGGCAAGTGGAACTAAAAAGAAAACAGCGATTAACCATCTCGAAAAGGTCATTTGAAGAGGTGACATTTCGGCTACCAAGTACTCTCCGAAAACATAATTACCAGCCCAAAATAAGTTTGCTAACACTAGGAATAGGAGGACATAGAATTTCTTCATACTTATTTCACTCTCTCTATTTAATCGATTTTTCGGAATTTTTATTCTATTAATATATCAAATTGGAAATAAATGAGCAATTCATTTTTTAATATAATTAGTAAGTAACCGATTCTATCGAATTTCTTACATATTTTAAAAAAATAAAATTTTCCTTTACTACAGAAAGAGATCATTCTAATGCTAGAAAATTGAGAAACTGAATGTCTTATATTAGACTAGGCAAAGAACAGTATTAAGAAAGAGGTGACGATCATAAAGCTAAGTGTTCTTGACCAATCAGTTATTAGAAAAGGAGAAACTGCGAGTACAACTTTTCAACAAACAGTCCAATTAGCAAAATTATCTGAAGAACTGGGATACACTCGGTTTTGGGTCGCTGAACATCATAATACAAGCGGAATTGCCGGGACATCGCCAGAGATTTTAATCTCTCATATCGCTTCAAATACAAGCTCAATTCGTATCGGATCCGGAGGAGTACTTCTTCCGCAATATAGTCCATATAAAATTGCTGAGAACTTTAAGGTATTAGAAACACTGTATCCTAATCGTATTGATCTAGGAATTGGCCGTTCACCAGGAGGCTCACCAACAACACGATTAGCATTAACGGATAGTTTACGAAAAAGCATGAATGAATTCCCGAGACAGATATCAGATCTACAAGGGTACTTAGATAACTCTATACCAGACTCTCATCCTTACCATAATGTAAAAGCTTATCCTGTAAGTGACACATTACCGGAACTTTGGCTTTTAGGTGTCACTCACCGTGGAGCAAGATTAGCAGCAGAAAAGGGAACTGCTTTTACATATGGTCATTTTATTAATCCAATAAACGGGTTAAGAGCAATGCAAACGTACAGAGAAAACTTTCAGCCATCAAATGCACTCCTGAACCACAAAACAAACGTTTGTATTTTTGTCATATGTGCACCAACACAGGAAAGGGCAGAGGAGATCGCCATTAGTCAAGATATATGGTTGTTAGCTGTTGAAAAAGGGTTTGATACACATATTCTCCCTGTTCAGGAAGCAAAGAATATAAAACTAACCAAAAAAGAGGAAGATAGATTAGCGGAAAACAGGAAGAGAATAATCATTGGAACTCCTAAGAAAGTAAGAGAGGAAATCTTAAGACTTAGTGAATATTATCAAACCGATGAATTCATGATTATCAATAATACGTATGACTTTCAAGAAAAGTTGCTCACATACAGGTTATTAGCAGAACAATTTCTTTAAAAAATGCGGGACTTGGTAAGTCTCCGCATTTTTTCATGTTTTTCAATTTAAATATATCATGATCAACATTACGTTCACCTATCACATTAATGGCAACTGACGCACCGTGACCAGATGTGATGATCGTATATACCAGCAACCGTTTCAATTTAAGATCAAAAGACAAAATCCCCATTCCAAAATAGGTCAGGGGGTTTTGACGTGTTAGCGTTTTTTCTTTTTGTCATTGCTTAATGGTTGATTTTTAACCTTTTTCTCAAGAAACACATGCACCTGTACAAGATCTTCCATCTTTTTTACACTTATGACTTTACCTTTACGCCCTTTAATTTTTACAGGATCGTCCTCAGTAGGAATTTGATCTAACAACTGGCACAACACAACCGTATTTTCTTCCACAAAATGCACAATGCTCATCTATCATTCTCCTTTTTATCAATTTGTCAAAAAAGGATTTCTTAAAATAATCTCCATCTGTTAGTTCAGTATTATATGATATGAAACGATAAATGAATGGTCACAGGATTTCTGTTAAAGGATGATTTTTATTTCATTTTTCAAAAACATAATGGAAATATATAGTCGATAAAATTTGTTAAATATAATGGAGGAGTTACAGGAGAGTTGGTGTACTTAGGAATGGGAACTAAAATATAAATAGTTAAAGATTTTATGTTTGGTAAACAAAGGGCAGATAAAGAAGGAAAACGGGTAAATCTATAGAATAAAATCTTTGTAGGGAGTTTAGAAGGTGTCCCTACCTTTAATATAGGTTAACTATCTTAAAAATCATAAGGAGTTAAGAAAAATGACTTCAATATTTCGATGGATCCTTCCAGTTACCTTGATTTTATTTGCAGTATTGCTTTTTTATAAAGGTATAGAACTATGGTATGTAAGAACCAATGTTGATGGGGATGGCATAGGTGTACATTTCTTGGGTTTTGAGATAAATGATCGTGTAAATGCAAAAAATATCCCTGCATATGCAATTGGATTTTTTATCTCGTGTATTGTTGCCGTAATCGGATCTGCGGCTTATTTGAAAACTAATATAAAAAATAGTAAGAAAGCAGGGTAAGTAATTTGCCCTTATATATAGCTGATGAATCGTGTAATCGATATTCACCTAGTGGTGATCTCAAAGGATAATGAGGTGGAAATAATGGTCAGAAAAAGATAAATAGCCTCCTAAATAAGTGCTTTAGAATTCTATCTTAATAATAGGAGATGTAAAGATAATGAAACAAAATAAATATGATGACCCTGATTTTTTCCAAGCATATGAACAAATGCCACGATCAGTCAATGGGCTTGAAAGTGCTGGAGAATGGCATCAATTAAAAGAATTAATACCAGATTTAAAGGATACAAATGTACTTGATTTGGGTTGTGGTTTTGGCTGGCATTGCCGATATGCCAGGGAGCAGCAAGCAAGTTCTGTAATAGGTATAGATATTTCTGAAAAAATGATTCAAAGAGCTCGAGAAATGACAAATGATCCATTCATTACGTATATCAAAAAGCCAATTGAAGACATTGATTTTTCAAAATCTCAATTTGATGTTGTTATCAGTTCATTAGCATTTCATTATATAAAGTCTTTTAAATCAATAAGCGAAAAAGTTTACCATGTCCTAAAGCCTAAAGGCAGCTTTGTTTTCTCAGTTGAACATCCAATTTTCACTTCTCGGAATGAACAAGATTGGATTTATGATGAGCATGGGAACCGCCTGCACTGGCCCGTTGACAACTATCAAATAGAAGGTGCTCGCGAAACAACATTCTTAAATGAACGTGTTACAAAATACCATCGTACGATTTCAACCTATTTAAATGATTTAATTGACACTGGTTTTATGATTAGAGCTGTTAAGGAATCTGTCCCTTCTGACGAAATGTTAAAAAGGAACCCTGGAATGAAGGATGAGTTTCGAAGGCCTATGTTTTTAATGATTTCGTCAGAAAAGAAAAATGTATAATTAGCTGACCGTTTATTGTGTTTAAATTTAATGGCGTTCCTGCAAAAAGTAGGAACGGTTTTTTTCGTACTGGTGTATTTTTTAACCTTTAATAATTAAAAAGAGGAATTCAATATTATTTATAGAATAATCTATATTGTTAGACCAGTTTAGCTTAGTTGAGATGAGAAAGGTGAGATGAGACATGAGTAAAACCGAGTTGTATACTCAAACAGGAGTGGCGATGACTTGTCGCTCTTACGAAGAGTATCAAGAAATGTTTATGTTAGAGCAACATGTTTTCGGAGAAGGAAAAATACTTGATATTGCTTCAGGTGCTTCATCCTTCACAGCAGAATTAAATAAAAGGGGATATAATGCGATAGCCGTTGACCCTTTGTATCATCTTTCAAGTGAAGAAATCGGCACTCTTGGAAAGAATGAAATGAACATTGCTTCCCATAAGTTATCCCAAAATGAAAATCTTTTCGTATGGAACTATTACAAAAACTTGGAACATCATGATGAAATCCGAAACCGTTCCTTTAAACAATTCATTAATAGCTATAAATCAGATGAAAACAAGGATCAATACATTCCAGCAAAATTACCTAATTTACCTTTTGATGATGGTACGTTTTCACACGTTTTTTGTAATCACTTTTTATTCCTGTATCAAGCACAATACGATTTTCAGTTCCACTTAGCTGCTATTCAGGAAATGGTTAGGATTACAAAAAAGGGTGGTTCAATTTTTATTTACCCTTTAGTTGGTTTTAAAGACGAATTATATCCCCATTTAGAAGAACTAATAGAAGTATTAAATGCAGATGGAGTCCAATCTAACACTAAGGAGACGAACTTTAGATTCCTGCCATCAGCAACCCACTTTTTAAAAATTGATAAATAAATATCATTTAGGATATATAATAAGAGTGGCGTTACTTCCAAAAGAGGTAACGCTTCTTATTTATTTAAGTGTAGCTGATTTTCACAACAGAATAACTCAATATTTACTTTAAACTAAAGGGAAGGAGCATTGTGGTTAAAGTGCTCAACATACATTCTAAGTCAAACAAAGTAATCATTGTCATACATGAGATCTATGGAATCAACCAGCATATGAATAGTATCTGTCATTCATTATTAGAACAAGGTTATGATGTTATTTGTCCCAATTTATTAAAACAAGAAGAACCATTTGCATATTCACAGGAAAAAGCTGCTTATCAGAATTTCATGGAGAATATAGGTTTTAAGTATGCTTCGGATGAAATTAAAAGGGTAGTTTTAGATTGTAAAGAAAAATATGAAAAAGTATATATTGTTGGATTTAGTGTTGGGGCAACTATTGCTTGGTTGTGCAGTGAAATAGATTGTCTCGATGGAATAGTCGGATACTATGGTTCACGAATTAGAAACTATTTAAAAATAAACCCTTTATGTCCAACAATGCTATTTTTTCCAGAAAAAGAGAAATCATTTAATGTAGATGAGTTAGTTTTATGCCTACAAAAAAAGGATATTGAGATACACAAATTTAACGGCCAACACGGATTTAGTGATCCATACTCTCCAAAATATAATACGAATTCAGAGCATGAAGCATTTAACAGAATGGTTGATTTTTTGCTAAACATTGATTTAACTTACAAAATGAGCTCTTCTTTATGGAATTTGCCCTTATAATTGAATAACAAAAATCCTAATCTATTAAAATAATTTGAAGCTGTTTAATACCTTTTAAACAAAGATGAGCACAATAGAGAGGATAAGCATAACTAAAGCGTTGAGTGCCATAATCGGTTTATGCTTGGCTCTAACAAAATGAGCGTGTATTGCACCAAGCATTAGAAAGGTAAGTAGGACACCTGAAAATTTTATGAATTCCGGAATCCAAAATGCAAAAACCAATCCAATCACTCCTACTAGCTCTAATAAGGCAGTTACATACATGAACCACATTGGATAACGATATTCTTTCCAATGTTGGACCATTGATTTTGTACGTAGTAATTTCATAGATATTGACAGTACAAAGATACAAATTAAAATGAATTGAATGATTAAGATTATTAAATTCACAACGTTTCCTCCTTTTCTTATAAGGTGTTTCATTACAAAAAATTATAAACTTTCTAAACTCCAAAAAAATGTAGTCTAGACTACAATAATAGGAGGATTACATGGATAAGATTAAATATTTATCAAGAATACAGATGTTTAGTGAGTTGGAAATCGAAGAATTAAAACAAATTGAACCTGTCACTCCTATGAAGGTCATAAATAAAGGAACGATTATTTCAGCTCCACACATGGATCATAAGATTTTGTATTTAATTAAGTTTGGTAAAGTTCGTTTATATAAATTATCTGATGATGGGAAAGAGTTTACGATTGATATATTAGGAACAGGTCAAATATTTGGAGAGATTGGTTCATTTACAACAGGATCTGAAAATTTGTATGCAGAAACATGGGAAGATTCCGTTATTTGCACAATAGATAAAAACCAATTTAAAAAAATCATTTACGAGCGGCCAAGTGTATCCTTTAAGCTTATCGAAATGATATCGAATCGTTTAAAAGAGGTAGAAGAGCTATTGGAATATATGGCATACAGCAGTGTTCGAAAGCGGCTATTATTTTTATTACATAAACTCGCAATAAAGTTTGGGGGAGAATTAACCAGTAGTAAACCGAAAGAGGAAGACTGGATTCAACTTGAAATTTCAATCACACATCAAGAAATAGCCATGATGATGGGGAGCATTCGTGAAACAGTAACATCACTACTTAATGATTTGATTGAAGAAGGCATTGTTTATAAAGAAGGGAAACGCAAACCGCTTAAAATTCATTTGGCTCGTTTGAAACAGGCATTAGAAGAGGAATGATACGAGAATGCTGTACAATGGACATAAAAATTAAGCTTACGGTGATATTAAAACAAACAGCAAAAGGATCCTCAATCGAAGATCCTTCAGATTGCTTTTATTTTGTTGCAGAAAAAAATAAAAATAATGGAATTCTTAAACGCCTTTCAAAGGTTTCTACATTTTCAAAGTGTTCTCTTTTAGGCAACGATTCTTTTAACAATTCAATTTTAAATCCTTTAGATTTTAGTGCTTGAAAATAGTCTTCAATCGTTCTATGGTACTTATAAACGGTAGAACCCAGCCATTGTTGTTCACGCATTCCCGGAATAAAGTAATTATCCACTACCCAAGATGTTCTCTTGCCATTTTTCTGCATAGTTGATGTAATAACAGGGTGTTCAACAGAAAAGATAAACTTACCTCTATCAGTTAAAGAATGATATATTTTTTCAAATAACGAATCTATATCCTGAATATAATGCAATACAAGTCTTGATACGACCAAATCATAGCTCTTTTGAGGGAAATTCCAATCTTCAATTGTTGAATGAATCAAGTTAGCATTAGCAAATGCACTCAGATTGTTTACGGCAGATTTATACATATTTGTTGAACCTTCAATTCCTTGGTACCTTTTACATCCAAGTTTTATCAAATCAATTCCAAACTTTCCGTCGCCACACCCTAAATCAAGAATGTTTAATTCAGAAACATCTCCCATTAATTCTATAAAAATCGGTTTTTCAATCGTATCGTTTGGATTTTCTTTTGATGCTCTCTTTATAGAATAATGATTAAAAAATTTCGGGTTGTCATAGTATTGAGAACCAACGTTTGCCAATAAAGAATTCCCCCTTACATATCATTTTAAAAATTATACACGATACAGCATATAATATGTTTGAATTTTCCGTTTTTCACGGATAAGGAAGGGGAAATTGAGTGGTTAATATTGAATATGATTAAGGAATTCATTTTCAGTATAAGAGCTAAATTATTATCTTATAGATAAATCCTTTTATTTTCATAGAAATAGCTGTAAAATCATATATGAACTGGAAAAGTGTAGCTAGGGTTCCGCTACTAGGTAGGGCTGTGACCGAGGGCTACATCTTTTACAATAAGTAAAAGGCACCTATTGACATAAAAGGTCCGAGGGGAAAGGTTCAGCGTATTTGTAATGCGTTGAAATCTTTCTCTTCGGACCTTTTTTATTATTTTAAGGGAGGATTTTTATATGAAAACAATCGATGATTTAAAAGCTGGGGTTGCAGTGATCATGTTGAATGAGGAAAAACAGGTTTTGTTACAAAAAAGGGCGGATGTAGGACGATGGGGGATTCCTTCAGGACATATCGAAATAGGTGAAACAGTTTCTGAAGCAGCGATTAGAGAAGTAAAAGAGGAAACAAATCTAGATATTAGTATTATAAAGCTTATTGGTGTTTACTCTGACCCTAATTCACAGGTGTTTGCTTATCCAAATGGAAAGGTAGTACATTTTATAACTACCTGCTTTCTTGCTGAAATTATCGGCGGGGAACTACGATGTAATTCTTCTGAGTCACTGGAAATTAAGTTTTTTCCACAAGATAACCTACCGGAAGACTTATTAAAAATGCATCCCCGTTGGTTACAAGATGCGCTTGCAAATAGAGACTTGGCGTTTATTCGTTAGTGATATTCTTACTACTGTAACAAAACAATTATTAAATGGAGCAATGTCGTTATTTAAACATGTTGCTCCTTTTTAACCTGAAAATAAAAAGTATTTATTTTCCAATAAGAGGAATCTTTAGTGTGTTATATTCTATATAAATAGTATGAACTAGGAGGTATATTTTATGGAACACGAATTAAAGGAATTAATAAAACCTAAATATAAAGAAAAAAATGATTTAGATAGTATGAAACATATCCACTTTGAATAGAAAGGGGGAAAATAATGAAAGCGGATAACAGCGGAATTATCATTAAACAATTAGCTCATTTTATAGAAACTATTTATCCAATTGAGACCATAAATTCCATAATGTTTATTCCAAAAGGTGAAGAAGGATATGGATATTTTGTTAAAACTGAAAAAGGTAAAGACTATTTTCTAAAAATACAAAAGCCTAACGATTATGATTATCTGACTGCATTAGATGCCGTTTCAGATTTACATTTTCATTATAAATTACAATACATAGTAGCACCTGTAAGGACTTTAGATAATAAAAGTATAGTGGAATTTGAAGGTCATTTGATTTCTCTTTTTCCATATATAAAAGGAAAATCAATATACGAAACAGGCGAATTTAATAAAAACTTAGAACAAATAGCAAAAATGATCGCAGATTTACACAATATTAATGTTAAAAATTTTGATCAATTGCCTAAAGAAAAGTTTCAAAATCCTTTTGAAAATACAATATTAAAGCTTTTACATAAAGTAGAAAAAGATGACTATGGTTCAGATTTTTATAAACATAAGGCGGCCGAACTATTATTGAAGCAAAGAATGGATATAGAAGAGACGCTTGAAAAAATGAAAAATTTGCAAAGAAAATTATCCGAAGCATCTATTAAATTTACACTTACGCATGGAGATCCTAATTTTGCAAATATATTACGTAATGAAAATGGCAGTCTTAATATCATTGATTGGGGAGAAATAGCAATTGCTCCAATCGAAAGGGATTTAATGTTTTTTATCGAGGTTGATGGCAAACCATTAGATTTTAAATCCTTTCTATCTAAATATTTATTACACAGTCCTAGTACAAAAATGAATCATGAAATATTCCAGTTTTACTTATATCGTTGGTGTTTACAAGAAATTGCAGATTACGGTAGTCAAATACTGCTTCAGTCGAGTAAAACAGAAATAGATAAACATAGCTGGATAGAGCTTCAACCTTATTTACCAATCCCGCATCAATCTATTCATGAAAAAGTTGACGAAATTAAGAGGATGAATCATTAAAAACGAAAATATTTTTTTAAGTGCTAATTCGGAACCGAACTGGATCAGCGCTTTTTCCATTTTTAAATTAAATAATGGAGATCTATACATTTGGAAGAGATGTCATGAAAGGGAACTAAATGATATTAAATCATTGTGTCCATCAGTACTTATAAAGTAAACTACATTATTACGTAAAATATAAATTTGACGTAATAAATGAGGTTAATTTATAATAAAAGTATAATATCTTGTATTGAGGTGTATTTTTATGGCTACAGAATCACAGCAACAGCATTATAAAAAATTACAGGCTTTACTTAAGGAATTACCTTGGTATGTTGAAGAATACATCGATCATAAACGCAGAAAACTTTCTGCAGCATCATTACTTAATTATTGTCATGATTATAAGATCTTTTTTAATTGGATCATGTCTGAACAGCTTTATTCTGGCAATCTAAAGGACATTCCATTAGAACTGTTAGAAACGTTAACTGTACAGCAAGTTGAAGGCTTTTTATATGTATTACAATACGAGCTACATAACAAAGAAATTACCGTAAATCGCAAATTATCAGCGCTAAAATCTCTTTTTAACTACTTGCAAAACATCGCTGAAACTCGTGATCTTAAGCCTTATATACAACGAAATGTTATGGCGAAAATTGAATTTAATGAATTAAAAGACAGTATGGAAACGATTGCAAATAAGATTGAAGGAAAGATCCTTCTTGGAGATGAATACGAGAAGTTCCGTCGGTTTATTGCCTGCGATTATGGTGAACTAAACAAGGAAAATAAGAAGCTATTTCATTTTTATCAGTTAAACCAGGAACGAGATACAGCCATTGTTTCCTTGATTTTAGGGTCAGGTCTTCGCCTTTCAGAGGTCGTTAATCTTGATCTTGATGACATTGATTTCAGCAAGTATACAGCCCGCGTTATCCGAAAAGGAAACAAAGAGCAATACGTATTCTTCAGTAAAATTGCAATGGATGATCTGAAAGAATACCTTAAAATTAGAGAATCTCGTTATAAAGTCGAAAAAAGCAATAAAGCCCTATTCGTAGCAGCTCCAATGGGTCCAAAAGGCAAATCAAGACGATTAACAGCCAGATCAATCGAAAAATTAATTGAAAAATATGCTGCAGCATTCGGAAAACCATCATTATCCGTTCACAAATTAAGACATTCATTTGCTACACGATATCATTCTGAAATTAATGATGTACCGAAGCTGCGACGACAACTTGGGCACTCATCAATCCAAACAACCATGATCTACACACATATTCGAAATGATGACTTGAAAAGTGCTGTAGATCGAATGGATATGCCGAAAGATGAAATTTAAATAGAACTTAATTCTTCTTCAAAATAAAAGGTATTTGGATATTCCTTTAGTGTATAAGAAAAACGCTTCATATTTTCGACATAACTACTATTACTAATGGTCACAATTTCTTTCGTTGCCTTGAGATATACCTTTTCGTTAACTTCAAATTTATTTTGTTTGTTTTTCACAAATTTCCAACTTTCTTTATAAGGATAGTATTATTATCTCACAAAAAATTCAGTTTGGTTATGATTATTTTTTGTTGCTTATTATCAATTTAATCATAACCAGCAATTAATATTCAAAAGTCGAATATAAAAATGAATTGGATCGTTAATTAAACTAAACTTAAGGGAATAGTTGAGCTAAAATGTGAAAAGATTGAATGAACAAGTGTGTAGAACATAAAACACAGTGATAAAACAAACAATAATCTAATAGAAGATATATCTTTTTTGGCATTATTTTTTATTATAGTTTACATAATATATATTATACAAAGTTAGATCACGAACCTTTAGTTATGTCTCAGAACCCTAGATTACTTGTGATAGTGAGACAGAATAGAAATTCAGCGAATTTGGCTTAGTTCCTATAATAAACATTATTGTAAAGTTCCGGTCGTCAACTTAACGATAATCTTCTGGATCATCCGGGTAACTCTCTGATACAGTCCTATAAGATTTGGGTACGGGATCATAATCGGATCATAATCTATTAGTACTTCTAAATAATCACCTATTTGGAGGTCATGACTCATGGAATTTCAATAAGCGCTTTCTACTAATCTTTTTCTCTATATTGAACTACATTAACTGAAACTTCTCCTCTCCCACCTTCAGTCACATTGACATTAGCTTTATAAGAAGTAAGTTTTTCTTTTGGAATTTCTCCTAAGTCACTAGGAATTTTTTGTGTTTCTAAAATATCCAGGATTTCAAAACTAAAGTCGTCCCCATTACCCAAAAAATCTTTCTCGATATTTTCTTTTACTTCCTCTCAACATTAGCGCTTCGATAGTTGAAGATCATTTTTATTGCATAGTATATTTGTACTACGCAGTAAATGACTTTGTATTATTAGTTGTTCTTGTTCAACATAAACCACCCGTAACTACAATAACGAAATGATTAACCAATCCGTAAAATAATATTAAACATTCTAGGCTTATTTCTTTCAAATGCATGGATTAGACCCTTACCGAATAAATTAATCATCTATTCCCAGGGATTGCCTAAAATTCTAGTTGAATTCTTTTTGTAAAAAAAGTAATAATCCCGACCAGGGAGAATAGGGATTATCCACTAATTAAATTCTTCTCTTGGAAAGTCTAAAAAGAGATTGTGAACCAAATATCTACATTTGAAGAAATTGTCGCTACTATTAAAGAAAATACAGATCAGCTATTGAGCCATTCACTACTTATTAAGGAAAATGCAAACTCCGAATATTCTAGCATTTATTAACATAGAATCGAGTAGGAGGGGGTGACTAACCCCCGACCTCTCACACCACCGTACGTACCGTTCGGTATACGGCGGTTTCAATTAAGTCGAACGTAATATTTGATACCTTGTAAACAAACTTTTGAGCCCTTG